>Ga0265303_10000054_pt1 | contig 46341 bp, 31 predicted proteins | sample Helome_2_FD_192494 | JGI IMG/M metagenome (GOLD analysis project Ga0265303, IMG submission 192494) | Marine sediment microbial communities from subtidal zone of North Sea - Hel_20160317 (Illumina Assembly) | ecosystem: Environmental > Aquatic > Marine > Subtidal zone > Sediment ... | reverse complement strand
GTTAGTTAATTGGAGAACCTTTCCTATTTACCAAATTTAGGAAGTAAAACCAGATATTGTTATGATATAAGTCACAAAAAAAATGAGAGCCTTTCTGACTCCCATTTTTAAAAACAAATAATATTAACCCTATTATTCGGTTTCTACTTTGGACAGGGAAATTGCTATCGCCTCGGCATAAGTCAATATCACTACTTGTCCAATATGGAGTTTTTCCATAAAAGCTGCGTCCGTCATGGGAATAGTTAAATAATTTCCGTTAGGCCCTTCTACAGTGGCCAGCATCTGAGGCCTGTTAAGTATTTCAATAGTCACAACCGCTTTAACCATTGCTCCAACTGCCCCTGCAGGAGCTTCCCCTGCCGGAGCTCTATCTTCACCCTCTAAAACAACAAATGGTTCTGCTTTTTCTTCAGATGTAAGTGTACGGAATTCTGCCTTTAAATACGTATAATAGTCAAAGGTAATTAAATCGCCAACAGCAATTTCATCAAACCTTTTAACCTCCGGACCGGCTGTAACGGTAGCCAATTCGCCATCAGCTCCTTTTAGTGTTATATCGCGGGTTTCCTTAACAATATCTGTAACTGTGCCCTGCATGGTTACAAGACTTAATCTTTCTCTTGGTTCTATCGTACTATCTACTTCCTGACCCAATAAAGGATAAGTTAAAAATGTACAAAAGAATAAAGCAATGGCATAAATTTTAAAAGTTTTCATAAAATGTAAGTTTTAATTTTTGGTTTACTACCTGCAAATTAGCTGCAGGTAAATTTTAATATTTAGAATTCAGTTTAAATCTCTATAATGTCATTTATAAAACCCTAAGCAATTTCATGGGATTTATAGGCTTCAGCCAGGGCCAACTCACAATAAGTGTTAATTTTCTCCACCAACTCTAAAGTCTCCTCAGAATTTGGAAATCCATGTGGAATTTTATTGGCAATCATTGCCGACATCTCTTTGTAAATCTTTACAACTTCTTGAATGGAACCAGCACTTAGAATCAGTTTAGCAGCGAGTCCTTTTCTGATTTTTACATTTTCTGTAAATACCTTTTGATTATTATAAACTTCGGCAAGCGTAGCTATTGCCATCACCTGGGGTATTGCACAAAATCTGAATACGCGTTCATTTCTTAACATTTTTAAATAATCAAGGCAGTCCGTGGCATGAGAAAGTGCATCATTTACCATATGATTGAGGCACGAGACAGATTCCAATTTCTCCGGGTTTACTGAAAAGTTTTTAAATTTAGGACTATATAAGGTCCAAACCTCTTCTGGCCAAAAAAATCTGTTTTCATCCAGGTCCTCCTTATAATCCCTGACAATATTGGTTTTCTGCAAAAAAAGGCCCATAGAATTAGAAAGATCTTCCTTAGATTCCAATTCTTTGCTCTCTATTTCGGAAGCTGCAAAAAGTTCTGACAATCCTATTCCAACCAATCCTGCAACATAGTGGCAGTACAGATTATAATCTTCTAAAGTAGATATTTCAGCCTCGACAAAATCTGCCATTCCAACGCCCATTTTATGGCAGATATCCGTTATAATATTCTGGTATTTTATATCAAGAACTAAAAATGCCTCTATTACTTTATCATAGTTGGCAAGAAGATCCCGATATTCTTCTTTGTCTCCAACATTTGAAAGTTTCCAGCCCTTTTCAAAGTTTTTGGTATAAAACTCCCTAAGAAGGCTAATTTTAGCCTCCCGGGACAAATCCATATCATCCTCTATGGAATCGAGCGCCCTTAATATTAGATAAAAAAGGCAAACAACATCACTAATCTCATCTGGCAATTGCTTAATAACTGCTGCAAACGATCTTGATACCTTATCCAGTGTGTCATAACAATAAGAAAGGTTCTTATCCCTTTTTATATGGCCGTTTTTATGCTGACCAATAAATTTCTTACCCTCAAATTTCAGCTTTAAAAGAGCAGCCATCTCCTCCGGTTTTAAAATAGATTTTTTTATTGACATGATAATTTGTTTTGCTGGGCCGAAGCCTTTTTCTATTTAGTTGATAACTGGTTCAATACTAAAATTTTCTTCCTTTAAATCGGGCCTGGCTTTAATTTTCAAAACTTTTATTTCGTTGTGCTTAGCTTTTTTAAGGTCCTTATTTACCATAAACATAGGTTGGATTTTTCCTTTGAGCTGCCCAATTGCCTGGAAATTGGAATAGGTCGTAATACTTTTTTCTGTACCCTCTTCATTGAAGGCTGTAATTTTTAATATACGATATGAATTTTTTTCAATTAAATACTCTGTTTTTCCATTTACAAGGTCCAAAACATCAATAACCTGTAATTTATAGCAGGATTTGCCCTCAAATTCTTCAGTTCCTTTGAAATCAAAATTCAATTGGGAGCGATCTTTAGACGTATAATTAGAAATAGATACCCCGGAATTAACCAACTCCATATTTTTGGAGGTTGCCTTCATCTTTCTGATTTTGCCATTTGCCGGTGTAAATATTTCAATTAATCCCGTTTCTTCGGGATAATCAGTTATAACAATCGTAATCCCTTTTAACTTATCAGGATATTGAACTATCGTTTTGGTCCTTTCTACCCCTGCTAATTTGCCAATAAGAACATCGTATTTCTTATCTTTAGACTTTCCATTACTTGTTATCTCCTTTATCTCCAGAGACAGTTCCAAATTTTGAGTCAAAAGCTGATCCGCCGCTTTTTCAAAAATCTCCTCCGCACTATTCTGTCCTATAACAGGCAAACAAAATGGCAGGAAAAATACAAATAATTTAAGTTTTATCATAGAGAGCAAAATTAGCACATTTTTTTAAAGAAAATTAATACTATCCTTAGTAGTATACGGATTAAACTTTCTTAAAGATTACTATAAACATTAATGCAATAAACATTTTAATACTCAACAAAGATAACTTCAATCGAAAAAACAGGCAATACCACAAAAGTTGAATAATAGTAGTAATTTAAATTTGATAAAAAGGGCATTCTTTACCAATTATGATACCCCTGAAATTAATACAATAACTATTCCAGAAACCTGGGTTTTGTTAAAATCACTATGGCAGGAACTAAAAATAGTGAGCTAATTAAACAAGTCGTAATTGAAATGACAATCAGTGCCCCAAAATACTTTAAAGGGGTGAAATTGGATAAAATAAGCGGCATAAAGCCCACTATAACTGAAAGGGCATTAATGATAATTCCCCTACCCGATGTGTTAAGTGTTATGCGCACTGCATTCTTATGATCATGACCTTTAGATCGTTCTGTCTTAAAGCGCCATAAAAAGTGAATGGTATAGTCTACTCCCACTCCAATCATAATAGAAGATAATAAGGCTGTGGCTATGTCTAAAGCTATGCCAAATATTCCCATTAATCCAAATAACACCACTATGGCAATGGTAATAGGCAAAGTGGAGAGCAATCCGGCCTTGGGGGAATGAAAAACAAAACTCAAAATGATAAAAACCACGGCCAGGGCAAATATCAACGATTTAATCTGACCCCACACGACCATATCTGCCAGTTCAATTTCTGTAAGCCCGGCCCCGGCAGCAAATTGAACATTGGGATCATCTTTTGTAAGCGAATTAATTTTTTTCAATACCCTTTTGTTGGCACCATTACTGCCGTCTTTAAGGCTTATTAATATTCTTGCATTTTCATAGTTATAATCCAAAAATTGGGAAATATCATCTTCATTCCCTCCCATTGAAAAGACTTCGATCAATTGGTATATTTCATCGGAAGATTCCGGGATTTCGTTATACCCCTCTTCTTCAGGTTCATAAAAACCTTTGCTTAATTCCTTTACCAGTGAAACAGGAGAACTAACAAGGCCTACGGCAGGGTCTTTTATTATTTCTTTTTCGTATACCTCCATACGTTTCATTACCTCAGTGGAGAGCACATCACCTGAAAAAAGTAAAGAGATAAACTGAGAGCCCCCAAATTTTTCATTGATCAATTTTGTAGAACGCCCAACTTCGGACTTAGCAGAAAAATAGCTTTCAACATTGGTGTCAACTTTTAATAAAAATACCCCAATCACCCCAATCACTGCCACTATCATAGAAATTGTAATAATCTTTTTTGGATGTAAGGTCACCCAATTGCCCATGTTACCCAGCAATCTATCCACGATGGGCGCCTTTTTTTGTTCCGTTTGTGTATCCCTGCGCTTTGGTTTAAAAAATGAGAGCATTGCCGGTAAAAACCAAAGACTCAATATCAATGCAAATCCGATGCCAATAGCAGTAAGTACACCTAATTCAGCGGCAGGCATCATAGTATGGCTTAGCAACCCCAGTATTCCGCCAATAGTGGTTATACCAGTAATAAAAATTGGTTTTTTAAGGTCAATGTAAATTTGCTTACAAATTTGTTTCATCGAAAGTTTTTCCTCGCCTCTCGCCAATTCCTGGTAATGTGCAATTAGATGAATCCCATAATCATTGGCTATCGCAATGATCATAATGGGCATTAGAATACTGAATAGCGAAATCTTCCAGCCTAAAAAGGCCATCAATCCAAAAGAGAGAATTATGCTCATAAGAACGATTAGAAAGGGCATAAACACCCCTTTCCATTCCCGAAATGAAAAATATAACATAAATACCATCAGGAACATTGCAATGGGAAGCAGTACAATCAAATCAGTAAGTATATTTCCTTCAATAGAATATCGGATAAAGGGTAAACCACCTAAAAGGACTTCTTCTGATTCCGGATGATTTGCCACAATTCCCTTTATTTCATCTATAATTTTATCGGGAGTCTTTGTGTTTTTTATAAGCACCAGTGAAACGAGAGTAAAATCATCAGAAAAAAACCTGTTGGTCATGCTGTTAGCTGCAATTCTTTTCTTTAAAGACACAAAATCTGCCTGATTATCCGGAATTTCTTCAAAGAAAGGTGTCATAGACATGAATCCATCCTCAATAGAAATTTCCTGTGCACTAAAAGGTGAGATAATTCGATCTAAACCTTCCAGTTCATTCAAATCTGTAGCAAGTAATTCAAGTCTTTTTAGTGTCGCTGCATTAACAACATCTTCGGAATGCAGCATTAGCAAGATCATTTCACTTCCCCCAAAAATACTATCCAGTTCCTTTAAATAAACCTTGTTTTTTACGGTGTCGGGGACATAATCATCTACATTGGAATTTACCTGAAGCCTCGGAATTAGCAGTAGGGAAAGTAGTGTAATAACGATAGCGGTTATTACAATTAATGAGCGGTACTTAATAATTATAGCTTGCATTTTCATTAATGAAACAGGTATTTATTCAAACCCAAATAAATGTCTAATCCCTCACTTTTGCTTTAGATGTAAATTGTGCAAAAAAAAGTTCTGAATCGCGGTTATAAATGTAATTTATTTCTAAAAGAAAAACTCTAAAATAGTGCATTACTATGTCACAAATATATTCTTGGCGGCGATTCCAAATGTGCTGGATTTCTGATATCAATTTAAAGTAAAAATGATATTCAAGTTACTTATAACTATAAATACCAATTCTGAGTAATGAATATTGCTTGTAATAAGTTTTATTCTAAACAATACATTAGTATATTTGCCCCGCAAAATAATCGAGTATTTTGTAGGGTCGCGTAGCTTCTTCCTCCTCGATCTGTGCCAAGGCTATGGTGGATACGGTGGACAGGCAGCTTCGCCCCGCAACAAGGTCGCGTAGCTTCCTCCTCCGTTTTACTGCGGCGGACAGGCGCTTCGCCCCGCAACATGGTGGCATAGCTCAGCTGGATAGAGCACCTGCCTTCTAAGCAGGCGGTCCTAGGTTCGAATCCTAGTGCCATCACGACACTTAAGAAACCATACTCTTAGAGTATGGTTCTTTGTTTTATGGAGAAATTGAGCTGGCTCAAAATTTCAGAATAAAACTAAGAATTAGGGCGATAGCCCATGGTTTCTTATTTGCAACATTGAGAGTCAAGGAAAACCGAATGTAATGAGGTAATCCTGTCGCGATCACTTAAAGCAGAAAGTCCATTACATGAGTAATGGATTTTTTTATTTTAAGAAACGTCAAAATCCGCAGGTTTTTGTAAGTGCAATAAAATGATAAAAACAACTGAGCCAGCGGTTGGACTTTCTATTTTCACATGAGATTACAAAGGAAAACCGAAAGTAATGAGGTAATCTGTCGCGATCACTTAAAGCAGAAAGTCCATTACATGAGTAATGGATTTTTTTATTTTAAGAAACGTCAAAATCCGCAGGTTTTTGTAAGTGCAATAAAATGATAAAAACAACTGAGCCAGCGGTTGGACTTTCTATTTTCACATAGGGTTGCAAAGGAAAACCGTCTTTGTCCTCCATAGTGTAGCGAAGGAGGAAGGTAATCCTGTGGGACAGGATGTCAACGCACCAGCCACCCCTTCGCGTAGCCGCTATGGCAGAGCAAGGTGGCCCTTAACTATCACTTCATTCAGAAAACCATGCCCTTGAAGCATGGAAATTATCATTTAGAAGAAGCATTAGACACCGTATAATTGGCACCTTCAATCCAATTCAATCCCTATCTCTAATACGTAATACAAGCTGTGTTAATACTAAAGAACCAAAACCAAAAACGGCAATAATACCCCACTGTTGTAGTGTTAATTTCACAAGGGACAGAGTTTCTGCCACAATAGGGATAAGATTCGATAATAATACGATCAGGCCGCATAAAAGCAAAGCTGCCCAGACCCAGGGGTTTTTGGTTACCTCATTAGAAAAGAAGGACGATTTGCGCAAAGGCATGTTAAATATGTTTAGTAATTGCCCCACAACAAGGCTGTAAAAAGCCATATTGTTAATTTCCATGGGGGACAATTGCAAACCAAAATGGGCATAGATCGTTATCCCCAAAACGGCGAGGGTGATACTCATTCCGCAGATTACTGTAATCATCCACAATTCACGGGTCATAATAGGTTCTGTCGGCTTCCTTGGGGGTTGGTCCATCAGGTCCTCTTCTCCCTTCCCAAAGCCCAGGGCCAATGCCGGAAATACATCCGTAACCAGGTTGAGAAATAGAATTTGTAACGGCAGCAATGGTGCCGGGAGAACCAAAATGGCAGCAACGCCCACAGAGATAATCTCGGCCAGATTACAGGATAAAAGATAGACTACGAATTGCCGTATATGCTCAAAAATTAACCTGCCTTGTCTTATTGCCAGTTCCATGGCGGTAAATCGGTCATTTTTCAGGATAATATCGGCAGCTTCCCGGGCAACTTCCGTGCCCCGTATACCCATTGCAATCCCAATATCTGCCTGCCGCAGGGCTGGAACATCATTTACACCGTCTCCCAACATTCCAATAGTATTATTGTTCTTTTGGAAAAACTTGACTAACTGCAGCTTTTCCTTTGGGGTAACCCTCGCAAAAACCTTTGTATGCAATAAACGGTTCCTTTGGCGTTGATCTCCTTTCAAAAGGCGATCGATTTCACGGCTGTGAATCAGCTGACCCTTACCATCTCCTTCTTCCATCAAACCAATTTCCCGGGCAATTTTCCCTGCAGTACCCGGATGATCCCCGGTCATCATTACCACCTTGATACCTGCATTTTTGTATACGGAGATGGTATCTTTTACATCGCCCCGTGCCGGATCAATAAAGCCTATGACGCCTATGAAAGTCAATCCTTTTAAAAGGCCATCCATTTCAGGCATTTTATCCAGATCCCGATAGGCAAAAGCCAGGGTACGAAAGCCTTGAGATGCCAATTGGTCTACTCTTTGATTCCAAGCTGACCTGTCCTCAAAAGCATTTACCCGGCCATTGGTAATTATTTTATCGCAATAAGATTCCACCACTTCAAAAGCGCCTTTTATATAAAGGGTATGGCCATTTTTGGGATTGTGGTTAATGGAGGCCATGTATTTACGCTCTGTATCAAAAGGTAAAGACTGCACTTGTGGCTGTTTTGTTCGTAACGCCACCGGATCTGCATGCATCTGGTCTGCAAAATCGAGCAAAGCAACATCTATACTTTCCCCAAAGCGATTATCCGATTTAGCCGGACTTTCGTTACACAGGACACTTGCAGCTATTAACTGTTTTAGATCCAATCGCCTTGAAGCCAGTAGTCTTAAGGCATCCTTTTGTAGACCAACTTCGTATTCCTTTTCCCCATCAAAAGCAAGGGTATGGACTGCTAGTTTGTCTTCCGTAAGTGTTCCGGTTTTATCCGTACAGATAATATTGGTGGCCCCCAAGGTATGAACGGCCTCTAACTTTTTGATCACCACTTGTTTTTTTAAAAGTTGTAACATGCCCCTGGCAAGGGCAATAGTAGCAACTATGGGTAAACCTTCAGGTATGGCCGCAACGGCCAGGGCTAGCCCGGTTTGAATCATGAACATCAGGTCCATCCCGCTGAGAATTCCTGAAATAATAACCAGGAAAGCCAATAAAATGGTAAATCCGATTAGCCATCTGCTCAATTGGCCCAATTTTTTTTCTATAGGGGTTTGCCCCTTCTCTGCCCTCTCACTTAATAGCTGAATTTGGCCAAGTTCCGTATTGGCTCCGGTTGCAACTACCATGGCCTTTGCAGATCCGGTGACCACAAATGTCCCTTTGTAGACCATATTGGTACGCTCATGAAGTAAGGTATCCTGCATGAGTACTGTAGTTTGCTTTTCAATATCCTGGCTTTCGCCTGTAAGGGCGGCTTCTTTTACCTTCAAACGCTTTACCTCAATTAAACGGGCGTCAGCCGTGATCATGTCACCTGCATGCAGCACCAGGAGATCTCCAGGAACTAATCCGGAAGCCTTCACTAGCTGTAGTTGGCCATTTCTAATGACACGGGTGAGCACCTGCCCAATTTTACGAAGTTTTTCCAGGGCACGTACGGCCTGCAGTTCCATAAAATAACCAATACCAACAGTAATCAGGATAACCACTAAGATAGCCACTGCTTCTGCCCAATCACCAAGGAAAAGCGCTAATAAAAAAGCAACCAACAGGATGTAGATAATAGGATCCACAAATTGGTCTGCCAGGATAAATCGCTTTTTCTTAGGGCCTTTCTCCGGGATTTGATTTTTGCCATAGAGGGTAATTCTGGTTTGTACCTCCTTGTCATCAAGCCCTACATTGCCGTCACTCTTCAAGAGTTCGATACTACGGGGAACACCTATGGAAAAAATATTGCTAATCATATGGTATCCTGTAATTTCATATGGACTCGACCTTGGTTAGAGAGGTTACACTACTCCGGATTTATTTATAGCACAAGATATCATAAAGACATCCTAATACCAATGATTTCAATCATTGTTCTTCCTGCTTAAGACCCCTAATTTTGAAAAACCAAGATCGCATCAATGAGTGATATTGCCATTTTAGTTTTAGGTGTTTTCGGACTATGGCTGGGCACTGAATTTACCGTAAAATATGTCATAAAAATTGCCCGACGCCTCAGGATCTCAGAGTTATTCATCGGACTTACCATCCTGGCCTTTGGGACAGACCTGCCTGAGCTGGTTGTGGCGATAGAGGGATCTTTATACAATTTGGCAGGTACGGATACCTCCGGGGTAGTGACGGGTAATGCCATTGGTAGTTCCATTTGCCAGATCAGCATCGTTGTTGGGGTTATCGCATTATTTTACTATGTCCATATTGGTAAGATCCAGGCGCGGCAAGTAGGTGTTGAACTTATAGCTTCTGTAATTTTGCTGGCCATTGTTTCTTTTGATGGTATTATTACCTGGAATGATGGTGCTGTTCTAATCATTGCTTTCTTATTGTACATCTACACACTTTTGCTACGGGAACGTAAGGTGCGTAAAAAAATTACCCCCGAGCTAGATAAATCAACTTTTGGAATCTGGTTTCAGATAGCTTTGCTTGTAGGGAGTTTAATGGTTGTGATCCTGAGTTCTCATGTAGCCATAAAACAGGCAATTGTAATCGCTGAAAATTGGGGGGTGGGCCAATCTTTCATTGGCGCAGTCATTATTGGGTTAGGTACCAGTCTGCCCGAACTCGCTATCTCATTAAATGCTTTATCAAAAGGCCAGACGAGCTTATCCGTTGGGAACATCGTAGGGAGCAATATTTTTGACCTCTTGGTTCCTATGGGCCTTGGTTCCCTGATATCAGCTATAAAAGTAGATCAATACGTGTTGTTCTATGACCTTCCGGTCCTTTTTATTTGTAGCGTCATTTTCGTTTGGTTGCTTTTACGAAAAAAAGGGATACAGAAACGTGAGGGCCTGGTATTGGTCATTCTTTATCTGGCCTATGCAGTAGGTAAAAACTTTATGAATTAATGGGCGAAGACCTTTAAGGTTCCTGCTATCAATACCACTACCCTGCACTAACTTCATTGTTGCCTTACTGTCTTACCCATTAGTCTGTCAGTTTATTTAAGCTAAATCAAATCAATTGTGTTATATAAACTTTCAATATTGATGATAATGTGCAGTAGCCCTAACATATGCAAGTTTATTGCTATATTAGACTAACTATTACTATTTAGAGGCTATAATTTAAATAGGCTGAACAGAAATAAAACCGACCATTTTGCATGTGAGATGTTAACGATTAAAAATACAATACAGAGCTATATAGGAAACAATAAATTTTATTTCTATTTTGTACTTTTAATTTTCCCCCAATAACATGACCATCATTCACTTCAAATGAATGATTAGCTATGGGTAAATTAAATTTATATCATATTTCGTTTTTTGATTCTTTGCTAAAAGGGCTTAAGTCAAATTAGGCACCGTTAAAGCAGTTAACGAGACAGAGTTATATCAAGCGATTTAAATTGCACGACCCGGATACCTATTTACCCCTTCAGGTAGGTTATGAGTTCTTAAATAAAGTAACGCATTCACAAGGCATCGACAGTATTGCCGGTAAATTCTATGGTAGATTTCAACTCGAGGAATTAAGCGATTATGGTCAATATTTATCCAATTGCCCCGATTTGTATTGTATATTGAATAATGGTATTAAGTATGACTACCTGATACAGACACATGGAAAACTATACCTCAAGACGGATGGGACATTATCTTGGTTCTGTATGATACACACCGACGCACCTTCAAAAGGGCGCCAGATTTCAGAACAGATAAATTTAGCCATGATACTCAAAGTATTTCACTTGGCTTTGGGTCCGGATTGGACGCCCCTTAAAATAAAAATAACGACCTCCAAAGGCTATTGGTTACAAAATCTTCTGCCATCATTCAACTTTAAACTTCACACGAATTGCCGGGAAACAGGGGTGCGTTTTAAAACAAAAAAACTCGCCACCAAAAACAGTTATTATTCAGAAAATAGCAAAATTGAAGATATGGACCTTGGGTCTATTGAATGTGCTACACTTAAAGTTTTTGGGTAGACTTCTGATAGGCCTGTGCTTTTAGCAGGTTCTTTGAAAGGTGAAATCCAAATTGATGGCGTAATGGATGAAGCCGACTGGGATAATGCACAGGTTTTAAGTGATTTCCTAACTACCGAACCCCTCCAAAAAGGGACGCCTTCTTCTCCAACTTTGGCCAGGGTACTGGTGAATGAAAAAGCGATATTTATCGGGGTAGAATGCAAAGATCCTGAACCCGACAAAATTGTATGGTTATCGAAGTTATGGTATGCGGCATCTGTTTAATGTAACCTCTGATTTACAGCTAAACAGTTATGTGCAATATGATACTGAAAGCAGGCTATTAGGCATAAACGCCTGGATTCACTGGATTTTTTTACCTTTTGGCGAAGAAATCCTGGTTTTCAACCACAATACCTTCAATGATATCACGAACCACTTGCAACTTCAGAATGAACAAATCCTGCTTAAATTCAGGTATAATTTCCGGCTTTAAATTTTGATACAGTATTAACAAAGTAGAACAAAAAAATTCTTAATTGTTAATAATTTTATGATTATCATATAGTTGACTGTGATTTTGATATAAATATTTATTTATTCCCATCAAAATTTTTAGGAAAACATACTAAAATATTTTCCCGGCTTAGATTTAATTAAATTCTAATGAGTTGACCGTCATCAATCGAAAAAATATCCAAAGTATCATGAAAATGGTTTTTAATTGTATCTTTAATCCATCCTCACGTCTTTTATTTTGAATTTACCTATACTTATTTCTTGGCAACTTTCATTGGAAAGCATGTTCTGAACAAAGTTTCAGGAATAGTTATTTGCGTGGTATAGCAAGGTGTAAATTGATTACAAATATAATCTGAGATTACAAATTTAATCTTGCCAAAAACAATACTTCCCCCAGGAAATAGAATAAAACCCGTGAGTCAAATGAAAAAAAATTACACTTTTTTAGCCATTCCTAATTATATATATTCAATTAGCCGGGTAATTTTATCTAAATATACAGTACTCTTTTTAGTACTTAGTTTTTTAACAACTCCTATAATCGCTCAAAAAGGAAAAGGAGGAGGTGGTAACAAAGATGTGATTCTTTTCACCTGTGCCGAGGACATTGGTAATGGCTTATATCTTGCAAATTTTGGATATACCAATCCCACCAACAAGACTATAACGGTAGAGCAAGAGGAAAGCTATATCTTCTTAAGTGATAGGATAGAGGATTCGGAATTTAATGGCATTCAGAAGATCGATGGTATTACCTCCTTTGAACCGGGTACTCATGAAAAGGTATTATCTGTGGTATTTGCCGATAACGGCCATGCCAAATGGACCGTGGCATTCGGTGGCTCAAGCGACGTTAAAATAAGAGCAACCTTTGATTCCCCGGTTTGTGAGGAAGATAGCTTTATTGTTCCGGTCATAGGCCCGGGGAATGGAAAAACTCGTGGCTTCGTAGGTCCGGAACTTTTATCACTGGGTGCCGGAACTGCTGGCGATACCCCTTCCTCCATCATTTATCAAGTTGATGCCAATCAACGGGTACTTATTCAACTTGTTCCATTCGACGGTCAGACCCAGGCGGTCATTGATGTTTTGGAAGATGTATTCGGATTAGCATATAATTCTGATCCACAGCTATCCGACTTCATCATAGATCCATCGCTTATTATTCCTAATAATGATAATCCTGAGGGATTGGGTGCTATAGATGTATTTTTCCCGATAGACAAAATTCTACCTCCGGAGCAGCCCCTTCCGCCGATGCCGGCTCTTATTGATTATTTTGACATCATAAAATCGGCACAAGCCTTATATACACCTTTTACATCCGGTGTCCAGGAAGAAACAGGGCTTGCCATTACTCAGGGTGATGCCGCGCAAAGGACAGATGTTGTTCGTGAATCTTATCGAATTATATCTGAAGAGGAAAGTGCTGCTGTAGACGGCACAGGAGTTGACATAGTGGTTTTTTCGAATAGCTTTGATGCCAATCCAACGGGGGGGCAACAATCCAATGAGGAAATAGATGTGGAGGCTGGTGATTTGCCCGGAACTTTAGGTGACGGTAATCCTAATGGATATAATACTCCGGTACAGGTAATTAAGGAATATCCTTATACCTTCGGCACAATCTCTGATGAGGGTAGGGCCATGCTGCATATAGCACATGATATTGCACCGGGTGCCAGCTTAGCATTTCGTACGGCGGTATTGTCTCCCCGCGATTTTGAATTGGGTATTAAAAATCTAAGCAGCACACAGAATACTATAGCCTTAGATGATGTTACATTTCCTGGTGAACCTATGTTCAGAATAAGTAATATAGGTAAAGCTATTCAGGATTTTACCAAAGACGGGAACTTCTATTTTACTTCTGCCGGTAATTTCTACGATAATGCCTACCAGTCTATTTTTAAAGCATCTGAAGGTACCAACATCCCGGACTTTGTTCAAGATCCCGATGCAGTGGCACATATATTTGGTGGCACGGATGATATTTATCAACGCTTTGAAGTAAAAAATGGAGAAACCTATATGATAGTCCTCCAATGGGATGAAGACTTTGCCTCTCAGAATAATATGCTCGGTGCTGATTCCGATCTGGATTTTTGGGTGCTCGACGATCAGGAACGCTTGCTCGTTGGTAATAATTACTATAATGACGGTGAAGATGATAGTGTTGATGATGCCAGAGATCCTATTGAGTACATTACTTTTAGGGCAACGGCAGATGGGCAGGCTAATTTTTTAATCACCAGTGCCAACGGGGATCCTGGATCCTTGCCTTTTAGGTACATCATCTTTGTTGCAAATAGTTTACAGGTATTGAATTATTTTGATGGTGCCTCCACCATGAGTGGACATCCGCTGACGCCGCAAGCTTTGGCCATTGGCGCCGTTGATTTTCGAAAATCCTTAAACTCTGAACCTTTTACACCTCAACCATTTTCATCCTTTGGAGGAATACTTCCAGGGGCACTTATGACAGATGAGGCAGCCGCACAAGTTGCTCTTTCATCCTTTGACGGGGTAAATACCAATGTGCAAACCATTGGGCAAAATGAAGTTGCAGGTGAGCCGGTAGACGGTGATCCCTATAAAAATTTCTTTGGCACCTCTGCCTCTGTAGTGCATGTGGCAGCGGCCTTTGCATTAGCGAAATCGGCCATACCCTCCTGGCAAGAAACTGAAAATACTATAGATATTTTACAATTATTTAAAGATAACGCCACAGAGGTTGATTCTGAAGATCAGCTGGGTGCAGGGGTTGTCAACGCCGCAAATACTTTTAAACAACTAGCTGCGCAGACGGCCATACAAATTAGGTTGGCTGTAAACGAAGGTCAAGTAGATTCAGAAGGGGAACCACTTGTTCTCAGTGCTGATTCCATTCAAGTAACTTTAACCGGAAAGTATTTTCCGGAAGCACCGGAGGACCCTAATGACCCTGATCCGCTAACGGTCTATTTTGGTGATGGGGAAGACCGGATAGAGTTAGAAGTAGATGAAACTACAAGAACAGACACATTGCTTGTGGTTACCGTACCACCCTTTATTAGCAACCCGAATGTTATTGTAAATACTGCTCCCTTGGCCGGCACTGTAAACAATGGGGGCGATTCTAATGCGCTGCCAATCATTGAGGATGGAAGAATAGCATTGAGAATTACCGCAAATGAAGTGGAAATAGAATACGGCCAAGCCTATGAAAATAAATTTGATTTCACTGTACAGGGACTTCCCGCACCTTACGCAGATGGTCTTCCCGATGACAAAAGCCTGAACGAGGTGCTTTTAGAATTGGGGCTTTCTCCCGTGCCTGAAATAGTATTTGATACCAATGCTGAAGGGCCATATCCCAGAGTAAGTAATTATACAATATTTCCATGTTTTGATGGCACGGTAAATTGTAGTGCAACAAAGGTCACAGAACTCACAGAGTATATAGTAACTTTTAAAAACGGGTCACTTTCGGTTGCTAAAAAGGATCTTACCATAATTCCCGAACCGGTTGTAACAACTTACGGGGAGGCCATTATTCTGGATTTGAATTATATCTATGATACAGAAGGAATATCAAATAATTCAGATTTCCTGACGACTATCTCTCAGGCTCATAATACCACTTTTTTTGAAGAGAATACGTTGGCTCTTATCAACCGATTTACAGCCGTGGTTAACACTGAATCATTTTTAAATTTGTTAAATGGAGGTAGTTGGATGGCGACCGAAAATACCATTATCAATCGATTTACAGCCGTAGTAAATGAAATGGACCTTATTGATTTGGATGTGCAGGATTTGGAGAATTATATCGAAAACCGTTTTACAGCAGTGGTGAACAGATTTACTGCAGTTGTAAACGGGGAAGATTTGTTAACAGGGGATGTATTTTTTGAAAACAGGTTTACTGCTGTAGTAAATAATGGTGACTTAGGAGGTACTGAGGATGGAAATGATTATTCTCCGGTATTTGCAATTCTCCATGCCGACGATGATTCCGAAACGGGAGGTAGCGTATCTACCTTCTATTCCGTTAACCTTATTACAGGGCTCGATGTAACTCCAGCCCCAGAAGTTAATTATTCCTATCCCGGGGCTTTGTTTGCAGCTATCGGAGCTAATTTTAACATAACGTATGATTCCAGTACCATTATGGTAAATCCGGCTACCCTGTTGGTTGAAACTGGAGATCTGATCATCGATCAGGGGTCCATCATAGACTCCTCCCTGATAAGCACCACTATTGAGGGATATAAGTACGATGAAATGCAGGAGGACGTATTCCCCGAAGGAATCCAGTACTTATTTGAAGATGCCAATGGGGTTGCTTATTCTCCTGGTGCAACAGGAGTTTATTTTATTAAAATCATGGAGCCACAAAATTATGAGGTTCAATACAATCAAATTGGGGCACTTTATGTAAACCCAACCGGTAATAACCTTCGAAAAATTAGAACTTACCTGGATTGTGTGGAAGAAAATTTCAGTGACCCTGACGGGCTGTTTTATATTGCCCATTACCGCTATGAGAACCCAAATGATGAGACCATATATATCGCTGAGGGCTCTGAAAATCAATTAACCGGACCCGCTCAATACATCGGAGAACTGCCCTTTATCTTTTTACCGGGGCAAGGCACATTTTCAATTCGTTTTGATGGGAATACACTGAAATGGGAGCTCACAAGCAGGAACAGCACACATAAAAGTTCTACGACTTCCAATGCCAATGCTAATTCCAATAGATGTAATTCAGGCTTTGAAGGTACAGGCCCATCATTCATTTTGTACCCTAATCCGGTGAGTGGAACCTTATACATTGATCAGGATATTCCAGAGGTGGTTACACTAGATATCTTTGATTTCTATGGGATTTTATATCTTAACACCACCTTAGATGGCAGAAATGGCCCAATTACTCATGAGATAAATATGGCTAGCTATCCCGAGGGTATTTATTTTATACGGATCACTACCAAGGACGATGTGAAGGTTCATACGGTGGTAAAAGACTAATTATAGGAAGCTATATGAGTTTATCGGCAAATAAAAAATTCTGTATTACCCTATTATGTGCCATATTATTTAAGGCAGGTCCCCTCATATCCCAAATTTCTGAAATTGACAGCCTTAAAAGGGTAGTTAAAGAAGGGCCTCAGGATACTATTCAGGTAATCAACCTGAATGCCTTAAGTGTGGCAATCCTTCAGAATGAGGATATTTTAGGGTCGCTAAAAGTTTCCGCGGAAGCCAGATCACTCGCTGATGAGTTAGGTTATTTAAGAGGGAAGGCTTATGCGGAAAAGAATATAGGGATGGCCTATTATTATAAGGGAGATTATATGCAGGTGCTGGACCACTGGACAAAATCTTTGGAAATTTTTGAAACCATCACGGACAATCAAGGAATAGCCAATATGGTCAATAACTTAGGAGCGGTGTATTACAGCCAGGGAAGTAATACAAGGGCCATTGAGTACTACCTAAAATCCCTTAGAATTTCTGAGAAGTTAAAAGATACACTTCGGGTTGCCACTGCTTTGGTGAATATTGGAGGTGTATATGGCGATAATCCAAGAGATTATGATAAGGCCCTGGCCTATTATAAACGAATTGGGCCGTACCTGCCAACCTTAAATGACAATAGAATGTCAATTGCCCATTTGTTTGGTATAGGTGAGATTTATTACCTGCAGAGTAAATATTTAGAAGCAAAAAGTTATTTTGAGGAAGCATTAAATTACTCCCCTAATACCGAAATGCACTCTGAGAACTATACAAAATTGGGAAAGGTTGAATTTAAGATAGGAAATGTTGATAAAGCAATTCAATACTTAAATCTCGCCTATGATAGTGCAAAAAAAAGTGACCAATCATTGGCAGAATTGAAGGCTTTGATAGCCATGGGTACAATTTATAAGGAAAGTGATTTTACAGCTGCACTTAAGATATATAAGGAGGCCGAGTCCTTGGCAAAAGAAATGAACACGGATTATGAACTTCGGGATATTTATGAAGGGATGTCACAGGTTTATGCGTTGGAAGGTGATTACGTTAATGCTTTTCAGTACCAAAAGCGTTATTTAGGACAGAAAGACTCCTTGTTTAATTTAGAAACCAATGATAAGATACGGGGAATTCAGTTCGATTTTGACCTTGAAAAGAAACAGGATGAAATAGGTTTGTTGGAGAAAGAGGCTGAGATTACTCAATTGCTCGCAAAAAGGCAAAAGTATGTGATCTATGGTACTATTTTATCTCTGATTTTAGTATTTGTTATCGCTGTCGGATCCTATAAAAGATACCGTTACGTTAAGAAAACCAATAAGATCATTGAAGAAGAGAAAAACAGATCGGAAAACCTGCTATTAAACATCCTTCCGGATGAGACCGCTCTGGAACTAAAACAGTTCGGTAAGGTAAAGGCCAAAAAATTTGAATCGGTAACGGTAATGTTTACAGATTTTAAAGGATTTACTAGTTTTTCACAGAATCTATCCCCGGAATTACTGGTTAAAACTGTGGATTATTATTTTTCAAAGTTTGACGCCATAATGGAAAAATATGATCTTGAAAAAATTAAAACCATCGGCGATGCCTATATGTGTGCAGGGGGATTACCCTTTCCTACCGAGGACCATCCTTATAAAATGTTACAGGCCGCTTTTGAAATTGCACAGGTGATGGAAGAAACCAAACTCAAACCACCTAAGGATATTGTTCCCTTCGATGTCCGTATTGGCATCAATACCGGAACTATTGTTGCCGGTGTGGTAGGCACCAGGAAATTTGCCTATGATATCTGGGGAGATACGGTGAATGTGGCAGCCCGTATGGAATCGCTATCGGAGCCGGGAAGAGTAAATGTCTCCCAAAACACCTATTTACTAATTAAGGATCGTTATAATTGCGAGCATCGCGGACAGATACATGTTAAAAACAAAGGGATGATGGATATGTATTTTGTAAATGAGAAGAAAGATGAGCCAGCCATTAAAGTTAAGAAGGAGAATATAATAAATATTTGATCTTAGATCAGATTGCCATAATGCCAGGCAAGATTTCCTTTACTTATACGATAGGAAAATTACAAATACAGGCTGGAATAGATCCTTATAATAAAATGATTGATCGCATCCCGGACGACAATTTAATAGATATCGAAGAACAATTAGAATAATTGGACTAACCAATAAATTAAAATAAATTCAAAGCCATCAGTACTGATGGCTTTTTTATTTGCCACAATTAAACTAAAATTTTGCTTAAAACATTGTGTATTTAAAAGTACGTCAGAAGTGCCAGTACGCCATTATAAGAAATAATACATGAAAAAAGTAAAGAAGCGCCTAAACCAAGATTAATCCAAATGCTGGTTTTATGGTTTTTCATTATTTTCCTATTGTTTATCAGTAGAAGAATTCCAAATATCACTACTGGTAAAACGAAAACATTGAAGACTTGTGATACAATTTGCATTTCAATGGGATTAGCACCAAATACCGGCACGATTAAAGCAAACAAGCAGGCAATTGCAGTAATAATTCTAAACTGACGAGAATTTGTGTCCAATTCTCCAGACTGATAATCGGCCAATAAAATAGGAGCTATCAGTAAACAAGGGAAAATGGAAGATAATCCGGCGCTCAGGGTTCCAAAGAAAAAAAGCGTTAATGCAAATTTACCGGCAATTGGTTCCAGAGTATTCACCATATCCAGTACCCGGGTAACAGGTTGGCCCTGATGAAACAGCGCACCACTTGCAACAGCCATTACGGAGCCACTAATTATAAACACCAGAATAGCCGCAATAATCGCATCTTTTTTCTGCTGATCTAAATTATTTATATTCCAGCCTTTCCCTTTAACAAAAAGGGGTCTTGATAAAAATGTAGCTGCAGCCATGGTTGTACCAACGAATGCCGCCACCATCATTTTACCTCCTTTAACATCGGGGATAGATGGTACCAATCCCCGTATCACTTCTTCCGGCAGTGGATGTACCATAAAAAGGGATATTATAAAAGAAAGCCCCATTATGGTTACAAATATGACCAGAATCTTTTCAAAAAAAGTGTATTTACCAACGAGCAATAAGGCGTACATAATTGCAATAACCACTATAGCAATTAACAGAACGCTTTCATATCTAACCCCTTCTAATTGAGGGAAATATATTAGAAATATTTCATAAATAATAGTTGCTGAGATTCCTAAAATACCCATAAGAGAATTCCATTGACCAAAAGAAATTCCAATTATAATGAGTATGGCAATTAGCCTTCCTCCTTTTATATGTCTTTTAAAACTGTAAAGTGCCGTTTCACCTGAAATCAGTGCATAATTCCCATAGGCATACATCAGTAGTCCAGAAAATATGCAGCTAATTAGGAGTACCCATAACAATTGCATCCCGTAAGTACTGCCGGCTACTATCATTGAAGTGACGCTTCCGGTTCCAATGGTATAACCAATAGCGAAAATACCGGGGCCGAAAGCTAAAATCAGCGCCAGAAGCCTCTTAAAAATTGATTTACTCTTTTTGGTTTCACCCATAGTAGATTCTTTAGCGTGATATTTTTCTGTCAGGATTATTACTATATCTGAGAATATAGTTTAGATGGAAAAATTTTGAATTTAAGCTCGGAGCTTAGAAATAAGGGATAAGGTTTCTTTAACCTTATTCTCTAATCCGGTATAATCCTTATTTGATAAAATTTCTTTACTAATAAGTTTAGATCCCATACCCACACATGTAACCCCGGCATTGAACCATGCTTTAAGATTTGCTTCTTCTGTACTCACACCACCGGTTGGCATAATACTAGTCCAGGGTTGTGGTCCTTTAATTGCTTTTATAAAACCGGGGCCATAAAGATCTCCCGGAAATAACTTCACTATCTCACATCCCAATTCCTCAGCCCTATTGATTTCTGTCAAGGAACCGCAACCTGGCGACCACAATACTTTTCTTCTGTTGCAGACAATTGCAATATCTTCTCTTAGTGATGGGGTCACAATAAAGTTGGCTCCCATTTGCATGAACATGCTTGCAGCCCCCGCATCTGTTATAGATCCTACGCCCATAATCATTCCCGGCAATTCTTTTATCGCATATTTGTTCAGTTCTGAGAACACCTCAAAGGCATAATCACCTCGGGCAGTGAACTCCATAAGCCTTGCCCCACCATCATAGCAGGCCCTCAATACTTTTTTCCCCAATTCAACATTAGGATGATAAAACAAAGGAACCATTCCTGTTTCCTTCATTACCGATGCTACTTCAATTCTTGAATACTGTGCCACTATATTTTATATTTCGTTTAAAATTCTTTTAAAATCATATCTAGGAGGGTTATTCAAATACTTCTTTGCAGCTTCATAGTCATCCTCACTTAAATAATCCAGATTTTGGAAACATAGGTTTGCAAATTCAGAGTTTATATCCACCAATCGAGGAGGTATTTTTCCATCCTCATCTTGTATTTCGGACAAAAAAAGTGGTGTTATCTCCCCTCTGGAATTTGCCGTGACCATACAACCACTAAGACCTTTATCGAATAATTTTTTAACTCCAAGCCCTAAAAGCGTACACAAGGTGAGGTCAAATCCTATGGGTCGACAACAACGAAGCTCGTAACCCAGTTCTACTGGTCTGCTTTTAACGTTTAATCCTAGTTCTTCTAATTCCTTTTGGAGAAGCATGTTAAAAATATGCGATTTGCTCACATTTCCCAATTCAGGGTGACCATGATCATCATAGGTGAAATTAATACCAATTTTATCTAATTCGGATTTTGGCATTGAATGAAAAACTCCCTCACTTACCATTGCTACCCCATAATTTATATTTTCAACCTTCCTTTTAATGATGGATGAAATAATAAGACGTACCACTTTATCCAAAGTAATGTTGGTCTTATCAAACATTTCAGGGATGACCATCATAGGAAAATGGCAACTTGTGGCAATCCCAAAAGCCAAATGCCCGGCTGATCTTCCCATGGCACACATTACGAACCAATTTTGACTTGTACGCGCATCTTCATAGGTCGTATTTGCTATACGTACCCCTTCATCTTTTGCTGAATGAAATCCAAATGTTGGATTTCTATCAGGTAAGGGCAGATCATTATCAATTGTTTTGGGCACGTGGATATTTGAGATGAAAATATTCTCCTTTTCCAAAAATGCCGTTATTCTATTTGCCGTAGAGGCGGTATCATCACCGCCTATACTGACCAATAGTTTTACGTTGTTTTCCAAAAAAAGATTCGTATTGAGTTTTTCATTCCTCGGTTTAAACCGGCTCATTATCAAAGTAGAGCCACCACGGCTGAAAATTCTATCGGCATGGTCAAAATCGAAATCTTTTACCTCAGGATTCTCACTAAATATACCTTTGAACCCTTCATGAAGACCTAATACCCTGTAACCATCCTTCAAAAAAGCCTTGGCGACCGTACTGATTACAGAATTAATTCCTGGTGCCGGACCACCTCCGCAAATTATCAGTATTGATTTGTTCTTAGACAATTAAGAAAAAGTTATAAATGTTAGCTAATCTTATAAATAATGCGGACTTATCTTGCTACCCTCCCTGAGGCATCACCGCCAGCCAATTTTTGTACTTCATCTACCGTAACCAGGTTGGCATCGCCTTTTATGGTATGTTTTAAACAAGATGCTGCTACAGCAAAATCAAGGGCGTTCTGATCATCTTCAGGGTATTTTAACAAACCATAAATTAATCCCCCCATAAAAGAATCGCCTCCTCCTACTCTATCCACAATATGTGTTATCTGATATTGTCTGGTCTCATACATTTTCTTTCCATCATAAAGTACCCCCGCCCATGTATTGTGTGAAGCTGAAATGGAACCTCTTAAGGTGGTAATCACTTTTTTAGCTCTTGGAAATTTTTCCATCATCTGCGTGCAGACTGATAAGAAGGCCTCAGCTTTTACATCATGTCCCTGGGTTGTAATATCCAATCCCTCCGGTTTTAATCCAAAGTGTTTTTCGGCATCTTCCTCATTTCCCAATATTATATCACAATACGAGGTAAGTTCGGTCATTATAGCTTCGCGATCCCCCCCATAATTCCATAATTTTGCGCGGTAATTCAAGTCCGTTGATATGGTAATGCCCATCTTACTGGCAACTTTCACCGCTTCCAGACAAACGTCAGCCGCTCCTTGTGAAATTGCTGGAGTAATACCGGTCCAATGAAACCATCCTGCCCCGTTGAATACCTTTTCCCAATCGATCATGCCAGGTTCAATCTCGCAAATTGCTGAATGTGCCCTATCATAGACCACCTTACTGCCACGGCTTACAGCCCCTGTTTCTAAAAAGTAAATCCCTAAGCGTTCACCGCCAAAAATTATATTTTGGGTATTAACACCCCTCTTGCGTATTTCCATTAAAGCACAATGCCCGATATCATTTTTAGGTAAACGCGTAACAAAGTCGACTGGCACTCCATAATTTGCCAATGACACAGCTACATTAGATTCTCCCCCACCATAAATGACATCAAAACTGTTAGTTTGAGAAAAACGTAAAAATCCGGGTGGAGCTAATCGTAACATTATCTCTCCAAAAGTCACAACTTTTTTCATCTCATTTTCATTTTTAGTGATTAACTAAATGCTAATCCTCCATTTATATCTACATTATTACCTGTAAGGAATGACGATTCATCTGAAGCTAAATATGCAACTAAATCCGCAACTTCAGCAGCTGATCCTTCTCTTCTTAGCGGTGTACTTGCAGCAACCTTTGTGCGAATTTCATCTTTTGTAAAGTCATCATGGAATTTAGTTCCTATTAAACCAGGACAGAGCGCGTTTACTCGAATTCCTTTAGGCCCAAGCTCCTTTGACATGGCTCTTGTAAAGGTAGATACAGCACCTTTGGAAGAAGCGTATAAAGAAGAACCGCCGCCGCCGCCATCTCTTGCAGCCTGCGAAGAAAGGTTAATTATCGAGGAACCTTTACCCATTAAAGGTACAAATGCCTGCATTGCAAACACCACAGATTTGAAGTTGACATCCATAACCAAATTATAAAATGCTTCATCAAATTCCTGTAATGTCTTACGGGCAAAAAGACCACCTGCATTACTAACTAAAATATCGACTTTATTTCCAAATACTTCAACCGATTTTGCCTTTAATTTCTCAATATCATCTAGTTTTGATATATCAGCTTTAACTGCAATAGCTTCACCTCCCAAAGATTTTATTTCATCTACTGTTTCCTTAGCTTCTGATTCAGAATTAAAGTAGTTTACAACTACTTTGGCACCTTCTTTTGCAAGTTTAACAGATATCGCTCGGCCGATGTCTCTAGCACCTCCGGTAACTACTGCGACTTTACCTTTTAATTTACTCATTCTTATGTTTAATATTAAATTCCTAACGCTTGCCCACCACCAATTTGAATAGTTTCAGCTGTTATAAAAGATGCATCCTTACTTGCTAAGAATGAAACAACAGAAGCTACATCTTCTGGTTGACCTAATCTTCCTAACATAATACTATTTGCCCAAGAAGCAAAAACTTCCGGTTTAGTTGCTTTAATTTGGGCATGGAAAGGCGTATCAATTGTACCAGGAGATACCGCATTTACTCTAATCCCATATTCAGATAAATCTTTTGCTAATGCTCTTGTTAAAGCATGTACTCCGGCTTTGGATGTTCCATAAACACCAGCTCCCGGTCCTCCTGCGGTCCATCCTGCATTTGAGGTATAGTTAATTATAGAAGGATGTTCTCCCTTTTTAAGGAACGGTATCGCAGCTCTTGAAGCAAAAAATACTGAATCGAGATTAAGTGCCATTACAAATCTGTAAAATTTAGTAGTCATTTCTTCAAACCTGGACCTTCCACCTAATCCACCTGCGTTATTTACCAGCACGTCAATTCTGCCGTACTTTTCGCCTATTTTGCTGATATTTGCCGTTACTTCTTCTTCTTTAGTAACGTCAAATCCATAGTATTCAGCGGCAATTCCTTCCGCCGTAAGTTCTTCAACTCGTTTAGCTCCTGCTTCATCTTCAATACCGTTTAATACTAAAGTGTATCCGTCTTTACCCAATCTTTTTGCTACTGCGAATCCAATACCTCCAGTTGCACCTGTTACAACTGCCACTTTACCTTTGTTTTTATTCATTTTAGGTTTTCTTTAGTTTTTAAATATTTTTTATTGATTTTTTTATTCAACTGATTTGATTTTTCTTGCGAAATAATAAATAGATCCTACGCCAAGAGGTACAAATATTGCTATTACTATAAAAATTGGAGTATAAGAAAATTTATCTACAACTATAGGAACTAAAAAGTTCATAATAATTACAGAGAATACTCCAATCATTCCTCCTAATCCTGCTAATGATCCTACAGATTTTCCGCCAAAGAAATCACTTGGAAGTGTCTGCACATTACTAATAGCAAATTGGAATCCGAATAACACAAAGAACACAATGACTACAAATTTTTCAGCAGTATCACCAATAAGTATAGTTGCTATTAGACCTAATAACATGATAATTCCGCCAATTAAAATTGTTATTTTTCTACCCTTATCAATTGAATTTGATTTGGCAATAATTTTTCCTGAAACATATCCTCCTGCAATACTCCCAATTGCTGCACCTACATAAGGCACCCATAAGAACATACCAACCTCTTTTACATTAAATCCATATACATCAAATAAATAAATTGGCATCCAGCCTACAAATAACCACCAAATTGGCTCTAAGAAGAATCTACCAACTACTACAGCCCAGGATTCTCTAAATGAAAGAATCTCTGTTAAAGATTTTCCTTTTGTATCTTCTGTTTCATTTTGATCTGCTTCGCTTTGCCCTTCAACGATATACTGTCGTTCTTCTTCTGTAATCCAGGGATGGTATTTTGGTCCTTTTTTATTAATAATTAACCACGGTATAATCCATAGCAAACCCATACCTCCAATAATTATAAATGTGATTCTCCATCCGTAGGCAACATATAAAGTTGCTATTAGTAAAGGAGCAATAACTGAGCCTATAGATGCCCCAGCATTAAACAAACCTTGCGCTATGGCCCGTTCTTTAATTGGAAACCATTCGGCATTAGATTTTACCGCACCCGGCCAGTTTCCAGCTTCAGAAACACCTAAAGTAGTTCTAAAAAAAGCAATAGATTTAAATCCTGTTACTGTTGCATGTAGCATTGTAGATAAACTCCAAATTCCTATACTTAAAACGTATCCTATTTTTGTTCCTACTTTATCAAATAATTTACCAGAAAAAAGTTGCCCTAGAGCATAGGCAACCATAAATATGTTAAGAATATTACCATAATCACTTTTTGTAAGACCTAATGAATACGAAATTGAACCTTCGAGATCTTCACTTCCCCACATAATACCAAGCGCACTTCTGTCTATATAATTAATAACTGTTGATAAGAATATTAATCCTATAATCCACCATCTTAACCCTTTAACTTTCATAATGTGATCTTAAATTATTGTGGGTTCTTTTCGTAAATACACAACAAAACATTTTCTCTGCTATAAAGTCAGATTTTATCTTCTGTTAGCATTACATAATCTTACCGAAAAACACTGGGAGTATTTAACTGAATTAAATACAAAGGATTTTTATAGTAAAAATGATTAAGTATAGATTTCCCTCCATTAATATTTCAAGAAGATAAAAGCGTGCAATCTTATCTTCACGTACTTATTTTGTCTTTTATATTATAACAATATTGATAAAGCATTTTAAAATGTACTTTCATTTTCTCTTTAGCTAATTTAGGATCTTTCTTTTCAATGGCCTTATAAACGTCCTCATGTTCCTGTATCCCTAAAAATGCCTGGTTAACATCGCAAACGTGGTACTTTTCAAAATTTGTTAATATCCCGGGAGTAATAATAAGCATTAACCTGAACATGGTACTGTTACCAGAAGCTTCTGCAATAGCCAGATGAAAAAGTAAATCCTCCTGAACGGCATCTTCTCCATTAAGTACCTTCGCTGTATAAGCATCCAAAGCGTTCCGCATTGATTGCAGGTCCACATTGGTTCTCCTTAATGCTGCAAGCCTGGCGGTTTTTAATTCCAGGAGTATTCTGGTCTCAACCAGGGATTTGAAATCCGGATCTGCCAATCGAAGAATATCTTCAATCATACCATTCATTGCAATCACTCCAATATTGGCTACAAATGTGCCACTTTGTGGAATTGATTTTAAAATTCCATAAAACTCTAAAGTTTGGATTGCCTCTCGGATATTACCCCTGCTTACTCCAAATTTTTCAGATAACATTCTTTCGGAAGGCAACTTATCACCAGGTTCCAAATTCTTAAAATTGATCAAATCCCGGATTTTAGTTATTATCGTATTTTGAATTTCACGATTCTCACTTTTTGTTAGGATTTCTAATTTCATATATCAATAAATTATTTTTCGTATTAAAATTGGTTAACCAGATTGGTTGGTGAAATTTATAACAATTAATCTCGTAATACAAAACATCTATTGGATAAAAAAAACTGATTACTTACCAATTTAGTATTTTATGGGTAAACCGGCCCTGCCAGGGGCCGGCTATACCACTTGTAAAAAACTAACTCAAACAACTATTTTTATATTTCTTGACCATAATAATGATCAACTTATAATAATGCCCTAGTACCCAGGATTCTGAGTAATCACTCCATTGGTCGCAAGAATTTCTGAAATTGGAACTGGAAATAAAAGATAATTACTATCAATCGTTTCTCCCATTTCAGCATCTACAGTACCTGTTCTAACCAAATCAAACCATCTGTGTCCTTCAAAGGCCAACTCTAATCTTCTTTCATCATAGATAGCCTGTCTAACCAAAGCCTTAGTATTTAGGACTGTAGGATCCAAAGGTGTTAAGCCAGCCCTGGTTCGTATAGGATCTAACAGATCAAGTACGGCTTCAGGAGAAGCACCATTCTCATTCAATGTTTCTGCATATAACAGAATAACATCTGCTAATCTCAGTTCTATCCAGTCGTGATCAGGACCTCCTGTTTGAGGAAATTTTGGAGACGACATAAGTAGCTCATCAATATTTACCGCTCTTCTTAAATCTGTACCTCCGCCACCAGCATCACTAGCATCAAAAGCAGCAATTAAATCCGAATCTAAAGGCATCAGAGATTTTGTATCAAGTCCACCATACCATGACCAAAACTCGGAATCTTCATATTCATCCACTATAGAACTTGATACCTGGGTTGCAAATATGATTTCTGAATTCAAATCATTTATCTCACCAAAAATGTCAGCATAGTTGGCTTGTAAACTAATCCCTGCAGCAGCAGCTCCGTTTACAACAGCAGCCAGATGTGATTCCGCACTGCCAAAATTGCCTCTGTGCATATATACTTTGCCCAGCATACCTTGAGCTGCGTATCTAGACGCCCTTCCATTTACTATTTCTGTACCTAAAGCTGCTATTGCATTTTGCAAATCAGGAATAATCACGTTATTATAAACATCAGCAGCCGGTTGTCTTTCCAAAATAGATGGATCTGTTGTACTAGGGTTAGCAACTAAATTTACTGGCACATCACCAAAAACCAGCACTAGTTTAAAGTAAGACAAAGCCCTTAAAAATTTAGCTTCACCAATATCGCTAGGATCTGTAGAATTTTCAATTACATTATTCGCACTTAATATAGCCTTGTATAATGCCGTATAAAAAGGGCCGAAAAATTGATCTTCCATAACCGTTAAATCAGGACCGTATCTATCAAACTCTGGATATGGTTCTTCTATCATTAGAGCATTGTCTGCTCTGAAGTCGCCCATCACCGCCATCGGTGTAACCGCACCGAGCTGATAGAAATATGCCGCATTCACAACTCCATCAAAATCTTCCAAAGAATCTGAACTGGCAATATTTGATGGAACCTGATCCAAATCATTTTCACATGCTGTTATTAACAACAATGATCCCAATAATAATTTATATACTGTTTTCATTTTTTTATTTTAAAAATTAACATTTAAACCAAGCGTATAGCTTCTCACAATCGGACTTGCACCTACTTGCACCCCATATGTTGTTGGCCCTAAATAACCACTATTCGTAGTCTCAACACCCTCCGGATTAAAAGAGGTATAATTATCGCCCCATAAATACAACAAGTTAGAGGCTGCAAGATATAGCCTCAAACGGCTTATACCTATTTTGCTAGTCACATCTGCATCAAGCGTATAACCTATAGTCAGGTTTCTCAATGCCAGATAAGACGCATCTTGTATCTGCGCGTCTAGTTGATTTCTGGCCTGATCATAAAACTGTCCATTAGCATCAGCAATGCCATCGTTATCAGCATCAAAACTATCTCGTAATCTTCCACCAAATTCTGATTGCCAGTAAATCGGGTCAATATTGAAAACATCACCTCCCTGGGATCCCTGGAATTGGAACGACATGTCAAAAAGCTTATATCTCATTGAACTGTTTAGACCATAGTAAAAATCTGGTGTATTTTGTCCTACTTTCACTAAGTCTCCACCATCTTCAACTGTTCTTGTCCTATCTATTACACCATCACCATTTTGATCTACGACATAATATTCTGAACTATTCAAACCAACAACTCTCGTGGGATCTGTTATATAGCTATCTTCAACTTTTCCAATGGTTTCTACTGCCCACATTTCTCCAATTTCTCCACCTACATAATTTCTAAACACAGGACCTCTACCACTCTGGCCGTATATTACATCAGGTAATTGATCCAGACCACCCAGATCTGTAATTTCTGTATTAACCGTAGAAAAGTTGGCACCAATATTCCAGGAGAAATCTTGTTTTTGGAAAATGGCTGCAGAGAGTTCAAACTCCAAACCAGAACTTCTCACATCACCGGAATTAAGCCTTATTGAAGTGGTACCGAGAACTTCAGATACACTTTGATTAATCAAGATGTCTTCAATATCCGACGTGTAGTAATCTACACTAAGTCTAATACGATTGCTTGCAAAACCTAAATCAATTCCATAGTTAGTCTCTGTATTAGTTTGCCAGGTTAAATTCGGGTTTGCTACATCTGACGGGATTAGATATCCAATCCCGAATATTGTTGGTGCAGGGTTCAAAAGACTCAATGAATTATAAGCCCCTAAATCAGAGGTAGATCCTAAGGACCCGGTACTAAACCTTGGTTTTATTAAGCTCACTGCCTTTGAGTCGTAAAAAGATTCGTTATGTACATTCCATCCTACGGAAAGTGCTGGAAAGTTTGCATATTTTTTATTTTCACCAAAGACTGAAGCTCCGTCTCTTCTCAATGATGCCGATAGCAAATAACGATTGTCATAAGCATAGTTAATTCTTCCAAAAATGGCAGTTCTTACAACTTTCTCTTTCCTCTCCGTTACGTTGATATCTGCAGGATCTAACAGGTTAAAATTTATAATATCGGTATATGGCACATTAGTACCGTCTAAAGTGGTTCCATTGGTATAGAAAGTTTGAAATTCAACTCCGGCTACTGCACCTATGTCATGTTTACCAATTACCTTCGTATAATCCAAGGTAGTTACACTTAATATTGACGATTGTTTTAAATCTGTTTGATCCAAGTTAGTTTGATTAGAACGTGCCCTGGAATCAGACTCAAGTCCTCGCCAGTAAAAGTCCTGGGTATCTCTAAGATCAGCTCCCAGAACGGTTTTTATATTTAACCCGTCTACGATCATGAATTGCAAATAAGACTGAATGTTACCGAAATAAGTTGTTTGATATCGGTCTGTATTGTCAAGCTTCGTTGCAGGACCTGCATCACCTGATCCTCCAATACCATTACCGCTTCTTCCATAGTGCCAGTCTTGAGCCGTATCACCGGGCTCTAAAGTATAGATACTATTATTAAAAGGTGCATCACCTCCTCTATACCCAGAGTCAAATCCTGCAAGACCTAAATTTTGTGCCTGCTGATCCAATTGTTGAACGAATGCAATAGACGCATCTGTATGGTAAATAGGATGAACGCTATACGCTCTTAAGAGATCTCTCATGTCCCAACCAACGATATCTCTATTAGAGTAAAATCCATTAAAACTTAATCCTGTCTTAAACCTGTCCCCCAATTTAGCATCGATATTCAAACGTACGTTTGCTCTTTCATACCCTTGTGTTTGTACAATGCCAGTCGTGTTTTGATAACCAATTGAACCAAAGTAATTTACATTTTCGGTTCCTCCACTCATGCTGAAGTCGTAGTTTTCACTAAATCCAGTTTGAAAAAGCCAATCTTCTACAGCCACGACATCGGGTGAATTTTTATAGGCATTTATCTTATAATTTAAAAATGCAGGGTCCAATTCAGATACATCATAAGTGCCATTGGCTATACCGGTTTCTAATATATTACCCCATTCTCCAGCTGTCTTAAGTTGTTCATTATCACTCAAATACCTGTTTGATACGCTCGCGAAAGTATTAAAACTAAAAGTAGGTTTACCCGTTGTTCCCTTTTTGGTTGTAACCAGAATAACACCATTTGCTCCCCTGGAACCATAAATAGCAGCTGAGGCAGCATCTTTTAATACTTCCAGGCTTTGAATATCGTTTGGGTTAACAGTTGCTAAACTTCCTGAAATAGGATACCCATCCACAACAATCAGTGGATCTGAATTACCATTAACCGATGATGCCGCTCTAACTTGGATCTTTGGATCCGCACCCGGCGCCCCATCCTGCTGTTGAATCAATACACCAGCTAACTTACCTCCTAGTGCATCATCAACACGAGTTGCTTGTATAGCTGCAATTTCACTACCTTTTACTTTAGCAACAGCACCTGTTAAGGAGGATTTTTTTCGAGTTCCATAACCAATGACGACCACCTCATCAAGTTGTGCCGTGTCTTCCTGAAGCGTGATATTCAAAGTTCTTTGATTGATAATCTCCACGGTCTCAGCCACGAATCCTAAATAAGAGAAACGAAGCGATTCGCCGCTTGTAACATTAATGGAGAAATTTCCATCAAAATCTGTCTGGACTCCCCTTGTTGTATTCGCAACTAAAATGTTAACACCAGGTATAGGTACATTATCCGTAGCGGAGACCACGGTGCCTGTAATCGTAAATTCATTTTGAGCCATTAAAGGAATACTAAAAATCAGCAAACCAATGAGGGCCAAGTTTGTTTTTAATTTCATTTGTAATCGTGTTATGTTAGTAGTAATGTTTAGCAGATACATTCAAAATATATCCTGATAAAAAGTTGTAATAAACTTTATCGTTTTTTTAACCTCTATTAAAAACAATTGTCATGGAAAGTCAGCAAATTTTGCTATTTTTGTAGAACGTGTTTAAAGTAAAGTTTAACATGTATTAGGTATTACTTCCCTCTAAAAAGAAGTAATCAGTTTAGAAGGATGGGCGTGCACCCATCCTTTTCTTGTTATTATGGGAATCTATTAATCATGGTTTCCATTTTTATGTTCATTAATTGTGTAAGTTTTTTTTGGTTATCCACACTGGTTTACCAAATTGGTTTACCAAATATATGTTATTTTTTCGTTAAAAAAAAATTAATCGGAAATTTAACATTCTCGGGCATTAAAGTTTTGGAAAAGAGCTCGCCACATACGATTGCATATGGAGCTACATGTTATAAACCCCACCATTTATATCGAGGGTAGCACCCGAAATAAAGCCATCATATTCTGACGCCAAATATAAAACCGCTCTTGCTACGTCATCGGCGTTACCTGCCCGTTGGATTGGAATATTTGCCGTTGTTTCCGCTGCTGATTCCTTTGTCGTATGCGTATTGTGAAATGAAGTACCTAGGATAAGACCTGGAGCAACCGCGTTGACCCGTATACCTTTAGGGCCCAATTCTGAAGAGAGTGCTCTTGTGAATGTTAGTATGGCTCCTTTGCTAGTAGAATAAACCAGCGAACCAGGGTGACCGCCTTTGCGCCCCGCAAGTGATGCCAAATTGACAATACTGCTGTTGTCATTTTTCGCAAGATGAGAAACTGCAGCTCTCGTTACAAACATCATAGATGTGAGGTTGATGTCCATTACCTTTTGCCAGAATTCCACCTTCATTTCACTTAGCATTCTACGAGCTACAAGTGAACCTGCATTGTTAATAAGTATGTCTAAACCCCCAATTTCCGCTACTGTTTTTTCAACCATAACATTCGCGTCAACTTCTTTCGTTAGGTCACCACTTATGGCAACCGCTTTTTGTCCTTTGACAATTGCATATTCAGTCAATTGGTCTGCAGTATCTGAACTTGAAAAATAGTGGATGGCAACATTGGCACCGCTATCGATAAAGTGCTTGGTGATTGCTTCACCTATTCCCTGAGCACCCGCGGTGATAAGTACGTTTTTTCCGGCTAATTTGTTGTTCATATTCTTTAGATAATACTATTATTGAGGATCTTAAACCGATTCCTATTTCGTCATAGAATCTTTCCGAGTTGAGCTAGTTTTTTATTATCACTATTTATCTCGAAAATAAGATACCCCGTCACCACTTAAAAAATCTTCTCTTACAGGACTAAATGTGTCAATTAATATCCCTTCTTCCAAACAAACTGCACTATGCAATAAATTAGGCTCAATGTAAACTCCATCTCCGGCTTCTACAATTTTCTTTTCTCCATCAATTTCAAATTCAAATTTACCTGAAACACAATAGGTAGCTTGTGTATGAAAATGTTGGTGTGGGGCGCCTAATGCTCCTTCCTGAAATTTCACTTTTACCATCATGATTTGGTTATCGTAACCCAAAAACTTTCTTGATACTCCTCCTCCAAGTTCTTCCCATTCCATTTCTTTTGAGGTAATATACTTTTCACTAAATCGTTCCATAATTTTTTTATATTTCTATTTAAAATAATAAGGATCTGATTATTGGCAATCATGTCCGTTTCTATTTAATTTATGTGTACTTTTTTTTACACAAATCTATATTGCTATTCGAATATTTCTGGCCGGCGGAGACCTCCAACTTTTGAGTATTGCTCTACACATTATTGCGAATCTTAACAATTGGTTCACCGACGACTAGAGTTATGTTAATGGCCTTTCTACCTTTAAAATATTTTACAGCATCTTCATAATGCGAATATTAGGACTAACTCCAAAATCACTGATTGTTCGGTATCGTACCTAGACCCACTGTCGCTTCTCGAAACCATACTTCGGTATAGCAGCCATTTTCATACTGCTTAGCGATATCGCCTCCATAGGTTTCCGCACCTGCGCACCATACCATATTTGTTTCGGGACTTTTACCATTGGTTTGGTTATAAGCACCTTGTTTAAAATAATTCAGCTCTCCGCTATAGGCAGTAGGACGCTCGGTCCCATCTTGTCCTATAGGCACAAATAGTTGCTGCACTTGATCTGGTAGGTCTGATTTTTTTAGGTATTCAGACTCGACGAGATTTTTCGTAAATGTTTTTGTTTCATGCTTATCGTTTTTGAATGTGAGATACATAATGCCTTTATACACATTTACTTTATAACTGAATTCTTCTCCTAATTCTATTCCATCCGCAGGCTCAGCAGGATACTCATTTTTGCTTGTTCCAATGACGGACATATCATTTCCCCATACTGCGGTCGAATATTCCCACCTTCCAGAATTATCATCGCCTGCTGTATTGATTTCATAATTCCAGAATACAGACCCTTTGGTATGGCCCGGAAATTTCTTATAAAATATTTTTAGCGGTTCATTTTCATGTCCTTCACCACTATGAATCTGCCCAACTACTGTTGAGTAAGAGGCCGCAACTCTGGCATCACCAGATGTAGAAACTTGCATGACCCTACAGGTGCCGGTTAGTTTACCTCCTTGTTCAGGTGTCCATTCTCTTTTTTCGTGCAATTCGGTTCTGGTATTGCTAGAGTTTTTTGAAGTGACACCAGAATTTGGTGTTTTGTAGACTACCCAGCGTCTTGTGCCATCAATTACAGTATAGAAAAAATCTTTGTGTTCGAAGTCAACAAGATTTTCCACATTTGTTCCATCTCCCGTCAATATTTTAAATTTATCCATAAAAGGAAACACCTCACTTGGATAAACTGTTTTTGTACTTAAGCCATCATTAGCTTGAAAATACCCTGCATTGGATATGGCATCATCACTGATTGTGATATTTGCTGATTTAAACCAAACTTCGGCATAATTACCATCTGCATATTGCTTTTGAAGATCACCACCATGGGTTTCAGCTCCGGAACACCATACTTTATTTACTTTAGGGTCTTTTCCGTTCGTTTGGTTGTAAGTTCCCAACTTAAAAAAGAGGCCCTCATCGGCATAAGCAGTTTTACGCTCTAGTCCATCCTGACCTATGGGTACGAATAATTTTTTGACTTGTTCTGGTATATTTGAGCGTTGTGAATATTCAGAGGAAATGAGATTTTTAGTAAATGTTTTGGTCTCATGCCCTTCACTAGTGAACGTTAGATTCATAATTCCATCATTAATATCCACTTCATAACTGAATTCTTCACCTAAAGCAATGCCATCTTGTGGTTCTGGTGGAAAAGTATTTTCACCTGTTCCAACAACAGAAAAGTCATAACCCCAAATAGGATAGGAATAATCCCATCTACGTGAGTTATCATCACCTGCGGTATTGATTTCATAATGCCAAAACACCGAACCTTTAGTATGACCAGGAAATTTCTTGTAAAATATTTTTAGTGGTTCGTTCTCATGACCGTCTGCACTATGAATCTGACCAACCACTACTGAATACGTGGCAGCAACGCGAGCATCCCCAGTAGTTGACACATTCATTACCTTAAGGGTAGCGTTCATTTTGGCTTCCGTCATTGGTGTCCACTTTTTTAATTGGGCCAGCTCGGTTCTTGTGTTGTTGGAAGAACCATGGGTATTGCCTGCATTAGGTGACTTAAATACTACCCAATCCCCATTGTCATCGCTTGCGGTATAAAAGAAATCCTTGTTCTCATAGTCAGTTGCCTGACCTACATTAGAACCATCACCTAAGATTAAGTTCCAATGTTGGAAAAATGGTATGATGTCGTTTGCAGTAGTCTCCATAGCTGACTTCTCAATCTCTTTTGTGTCGTTTTGCTTTTTATTCATATCCCCACAACTATTCAGTAGCAAAACAGCACCTATCATTAATGGATAATGGACAAAATTGGATTTAGTTATTTTTAAGTTCATGTTATTTTTTATGTTGGTTACAATTAACCGAATATCAGTACCTGGATTAGCTTTTTCAACAGCCATTAAATTCTTCAAAGTTTAAAATGAGACTTACTTGTTATAAAAATAAAGCCACATCAATTGAGGAACACCTACTATTTAAAATTGGTTTACCAAATTGGTTTACCAAATATACAGCTATTTGTAAGACTAACAAATATTTAACATCAAATCGGTCGATAATAGCCCTGATTATTAATTTATCATGAGTGAAGTCCACAATATGGCACTTTAAAGAAGAATCTCATAATAAGTATATTCATTGTAAAACACCGCTTGAATACGTGCACTAAATAAGTTCAAATTGAAAGGTACCCTAGGGTTAGGTTGAAGAAGTTTTGTTTTTGGCACTGAGCTTCAATAAAAAGCCAATACTGGAAATAATCAGAGCGCAAATCACAAAGATAATTCTACCCCAGAGCGGGTTGGGAATCAGAGCCATCAGTAAAATACCTGCACTCATGGTCATTACCATGTTACCCAATTTGCGTCTTTGCTGACGGTCGAAATAGTCTTGTTGATCATCAGCAATAAATGGCGTTTCTAAATCTTCGAAAAAGCGATCTGTTTCGAGTTTGTCTTCGTCTTTCGTTTCATTGTAGAACAATGAGGTTGCCCAGAAAAACCCGGCAGTGATAAACACATGGCCAGCTACTGTTAGAATTATATTCATGTCGATAATTTCCCGATCAGTAAGCGATTCGATACCGAACAATCCCGCACAAACATCTGCGGTAAACACATTCATAACCAACCAGGAAACAAAAAATCCGACTGCAATAGTAGCCCAAGGTGCCCATTTCGGTGTCTTTTTTACAACAATACCAACAACTAACGGCACCATCATTGGCACTTGGACCATAGTTGAAACTGACATCATAAGCTCAAATAAACTGAGTTTTTTAAGCGATGCGAAATATAGCGCCGCAGCAATTACTCCTAACCCACTTATAAAGCTGACCAGTTGACTGATTCGCAACAACTTCTTGTCCTCGGTATGTCTATTCCTTTTAGCAAGAAAAGGTTGATAAATACTTCTGATAAATATTCCAGCGTTTTTATTCAGTGCCGAGTCCATAGAAGACATGGAAGCAGCAAATAAGCCGGCCATTAGTAACCCAACAGTTCCTATTGGCATGGCATTGCGAGCGAACACGAGGTATACCGCATCTGCAGCCTTGTTGCCTAGTTGTGAATAGTCTGCTGCGGCATCCGGGTATAAGGTAGCCGCTGCCCACGGTGGGATGAACCATATTATACTGCCCACTCCCATTAATGTCATGGCCAATAAGGCCGCTTTACGGGCGTTAAAGGAGTCTTTTGCATTAAGCCATCGAAATGAATCATGAAGATTCATCATTGTTATGACCTGTTTCGGTAAAAAGAAGATGAAAGTACCGAACAATATCAAGGGGTAGTTCATATTCGGACCTATGAGAAAACCGCCTGGAAAATTTTTAACTAAATTAACCGGGCCGTCTACCATAACCAAAGCCACAACCGCACAGGCTATTGAAACAACTGCCACTACCAAAGTTTGAACAAAGTCTGATGCAACAACCCCCCAGGCGCCTGAAAGTACTGATACAAAAAGTACGGTCATGCCAATTGAAATAATGGTTACAGACATATCCGCATCGAAAACGGCACTGGTAAAAACCCCTAATGCGTTTAACCAAACACCCGCGTTCAGGAAGGAAAATACGATTAACGCCCAGGAAAAAAACAGCTCATTTTGAGGTCCAAATCGTCCTCTTATTGCTTCTGTGGGTGTATCCACACGCATTTGCCTAAACCGATGGGAGAAGTACGCCCATCCGCAAAAGAATGCAAAGGTATTGCCAATATACACGGCAACTATGGCAAAACCGTCGGCGAAGGCTTTACCTGCCGCACCAGTAAAAGTCACTGCTGAAAATTGCGCCATAAAAGCAGTAGCCCCTACCATCCACCACAACATTCTTCCGCCGCCGCGAAAATAATCACTTGTAGATTTACTTGCCATCCGTGAAAACACCACACCAATTGCAAGGATTAATACAAAGTAGATAGCTATTACCAGATAGTCATAAAACATGATTCGCCTTTTTATTGTAAATGACGAACATCTGTCCAGTTCTCATTCTTTCTGATTAAATCTATGAGTTGCTGGTACAGACTTCCCTCTTTGAAGGATTGGTAAGGAGCAACACTTTCTCCTTTAATATCTTTTACAAATTCTCTAACCAGATAGTGCCAATTTCGCTCCGTATCGCCATTAACTTTTGGCTGGTCATCAACAATTTCCTGAGGTAATGGCAGCTCTTGCCAAGTTTTATTTTCATCCCAAACATACAATGGACCCATGCCATAATGTCCTTTTATATAGATAGCTCCCTTCGTACCGTAAAACACGATATGATCATCATTAAACCTAGGATTAAGCCCACCATGTTTAAACAGAACGGAAACTGGTTTTGTGGCCCTTGGGCTTTCCAGCTGCGCCAATACGGTATAAGACCATTCGGCATTACTTTCCCCCCATTTAAGTGAGGGGTCATGGAGATCTTTGGGAATATGGTCTCTTCTCGTCTTGAAATTATGTACACCTTCAACGATGGGTGCTTTACCCAAGTCATCACGCACCTCTCCAATTATCGATAAGATTTTTTCACCGACTACTGATGTTGCAATTGAAATCATGTGGGTAAAGTTGTTGTTCAAACGACCGCCTCCATCCTCTTTTCTATGTGACCATCCGAAGGGAATATCCCGCTCCAGGTTAAAGTGCGATATAAACTCGGCTTCCACAGGTTCACCAATCACGCCATTTGCCACTAGTTGCTTAGCATGAATGACGCATGGCATATAACGAAAGCTGGAAGCAAATGCCGTTTTTATTTTTTTCTTTTTGGCAAGTTCATACAACTCCGCTGCTGAATCTCCACTATTTGTGAGGGGCTTTTCGCAAAATACATGACATCCGAACTCGATTGCCTGTATTATCGTTTCATAGTGGGCGCCACCAGGAGTCGCGATAGAAACAATATCCGGTTGACAATCTTTTAATGCGAGTTGCCAATCTGTTCCAGAATAGGGAATCTCCATTTTCCTGGCCACTTCACTTACCACACCTGTCGTTCTTCCAACAATGCCCACTACTTCAGCACCTACAGCCCGAAAAGCATCTGCATGACCTTGCCCGGCAAATCCGGTTCCAGAAATTAGTACTTTTAATTTTCTATCCATTTGTTGCCCTTTTGATTTATTGCTTTCTCTGTTGGCTGCGTTTTACCAGTTCCATAAGGTACCATCCTCTAACCTGTTCACGGGAAGATACGATCGTTTGTAGGGGTATTTCTTTGCTGCTTCCTCGTCAAAATCAACGCCCCATCCGGGTTTGTCATCCATATACAGTAATCCTTCTTTTAATTCAACATTGTAATGGAACACTTCGTTCAGCTCAGGGGTGCCGAAACCGATAAATTCTTGAACGCCGAAATTAGGCACCCAAAGATTAAAATGCATATGTGCCATTAGGCAGACGGGCGAAAGGTCGGGTGCTCCATGTGGTGCCATACGCACATGATATAAAGATGCAAAGTCTGCTAATTTTTTTAGCGGTGTTAATCCTCCGCCATGTGTGACCGCAGTTCGCACATAATCTATCCATTGGTTTTGTATCATCTCTTTGGCATCCCAAAGAGTGTTGAATTTTTCTCCTGCAGCCAAAGGGGTATTGGTATGTTCTCTAATGATTTTATAGCCTTCGGCATTTTCAGTGGTCACTGGATCCTCTATAAAAAGTAACTTATAAGGTTCCAATAGTTTGCCCAATCGTGATGCCTCGATAGGGGTCAATCTGCTATGCACATCGTGGCATAGCTCTATTTCATAGCCAAATTTCTCCCTTGCCTGTTTAAAGAGTTCGGGAATAAAATTCATGTATTTAGTGGTTGACCACTTTTGTTCCGGCGGTAAGGGCCTATTGCCCTGTAATTCATAATAGTTATTTTTGCCCTCCATGGTACCGTACGTACCCTTCGTATTAGGAATAGTACACTGTAAGCGCACAGCTTTGTATCCCTCTTTTATCATAGTACCCAAGTTTTTCAGAACTTCTTCAATGGTTTCCCCATTGGCATGACCGTATACCGTAACTCCTTTTCTACTTTTTCCGCCGAGTAGTTGATAGACTGGCATATTGGCAAGCTTTCCCTTGATATCCCAAAGCGCCATATCTATGGCACCAATAGCAGCAATACTCACAGCACCATTTTGCCAATAAGCTCCTTTGTATAGGTAATGCCAAATATCCTCGATTTGATGGGCATCCTTTCCTATAAGACAGGGAACGATATGTTGCTCTATATAAGCTACTACAGCCATTTCCCTTCCGTTAACAGTGGCATCTCCCAGCCCGTAAGTACCATTTTCTGTTATAATCTTAACGGTAACAAAATTGCGCCCCGGGCTGCAAACAAAAACTTTTATATCCTTTATTCTCATCCTAGTATCTTTTGGAATTTCAATTTGGTTTTAATGAAGAATTTTGCCAAAGTAGTCCAAAGAAATTACTTTTTACCTGGCAATTTACCAGAGCTTACAGAAGCGTCTTTAAACCAAATCTCTGCATAACTTCCATTGGCATATTGTTTTGCTATATCACCATCAAAAGTTTCTGACTTAGTACTTTTCCCGTTAGCCTGATTATAAGCACCTTGTTTAAAATACTGAATTTCACCAGCATAGGCATTTTCACGTTCAATTCCTTCTCGTCCTTTTGACACGTATACGGTCAAAACTTGTTGTGGAGTGTCAGACTTTTTCGCAAAATCTGATTTCAGTAAGCTTTTTGTGAATGTTTTAGTCTCATGTCCATTACTAGTAAAAGTGAGGTACATAATACCTTTATAAACGTTTACTTCGTAAGTGAACTCTTCACCTAAGGCAATACCACCTTCGGGTTCATCTGGATATGTCGTTGGATTTGTCCCAACAACTGAAAAATCATAGCCCCAAACTGCTGTTGAAAAATCCCATCTTCCAGAATTATCACCTTTTGTATTGATTTCATAATTCCAAAAAACTGAGCCTTTTGTGTGACCTGGAAATTTTTTATAAAAGATTTTTAAAGGTTCGTTTTCGTGTCCTTCATCACTATGAATTTGCCCAACTACTACTGAATAAGAAGAGGGAACTCTTGCATCACCTGTGGTTGAAACGTGCTGTACTTTTAATGTACCTGTTAATTTACCCCCTGTTTCGGGAACCCAATGTGCTTTTTGCCCTAATTCTGTTCTTGTGTTGCTTGAAGTACGAGAGGTAATACCAGAATTAGGTGTTTTGTATACAACCCAATCCGTTTTTCCATCATTTGCAACATAAAAGAAATCTTTCTTCTCATAATTTACTAATTCTTCAGAGCGAGTACCATCACCTAAAAGAATTTTCCATTCATCCATAAAGGGAATTACTTCGCTCGGATAAATTGTGGCCTTAGAGTCTTCATTTTTAGATTTCTTAGCTTTATCAAAGCAACTGTTTATGACTAATACAAGGCCAATCATTAAAAGAGATTGGACTAATGATTTAAGAGTTTTATTGCTCATAATATTAGGTTTTTGTTTAATTCTTTTGGAAATGGAACGTGTGTGGTATAGTGTTTTTTAAAAAACTATCTTCTTATTGCTCCGGAAGTATCCCCTTCCATTAAACTTAATACGTTTTCCAAAGACACTAAATTTACATCCCCGGGAACCGTATGTTTTAAGGCACAGGCAGCCGATGCGAAATCCAAAGCCTTTTTATCATCATAATGCAATAGACCATAGATGAGGCCAGCGGCAAAGGCATCTCCGGTACCCACCCGGTCTATAATGTGTGTAATGTTCAGCATTTCGGTTTTAATATACGCTTCCCCGTTCCACATTTTACCTTGTATTTGGTGGTGGGAAGCACTTATGGTCCTTCTGGTTTTCTTGACCACTTTCTTGATATTGGGAAAAAGATTTATCAACTGTTTGGCTAAAAACTGAAATCTATCTTCTGGTTGTCCCAAGCCGAACATTTCGCGAATTCCCCGGCTGCTGGTAATCACAACATCGCAATTCTGCACTAAATCGGGGATAACTTCCTGCATGGTTTTTCCATATTTCCACATGTTGCTGCGCGAATTAATGTCTCCTGAAACCGTTATTCTTAATTTGTTCGCTGTTTTAATGGCATCTAAGCAACATTGGTAGGCACCTTCCGAAATGGCCGGGGTAATCCCTGTCCAATGGAACCAATCGGCGTCTTTGAGCACATCTTCCCAATTTACCATTGAAGGTTCAATTAAGGAGAAAGATGAGCCTTCTCTTTCGTAAACCACCTCACTTGGTCTATGCACCGCACCTTTTTCAAGAAAATACTTACCCATCATGTCATCGCCATAAATAACATGTTCGGTGCTTAGCCAATGTTTACGTAAAAATTGTGTGGCCGCTTTACCAAGGGCATTATCAGGAAAACGGGTCACATGGGCGGCTTTCATGCCCAAATAAGCGCATGAAATGGCGACATTCGCCTCGCCACCTCCATAAACAAGTTCGAATGAAGAAGCCTGCGAAAATTTCTCGTAGCCAGGTGGTGACAAACGCATCATTACTTCACCAAAGGTTATCACTTTTTTAGCCATAATTTCTAGTACATCAACTTAAGAGGAAGATTTTCTTCAACTATCAACTCCCCTGAGTTTTTTATTTCGTTATTTGAATAGGTATTATTTTTTGCTCCCCAAAGGCGGGCAATCAGCTTTACTCTGTTGTCCATAAATTGGTTTCCGGAAATATCCACATTAATGATACCGTAGGTGTTGATTAAAACTCCATTTTCCTCTTTCGCACCGCATTTTGTAAATGTGCTATTGGCAACCACGAGATTGCCCCCCACTGTAGACTCATCATATCCACCTCTGTAGTAATCTATAACATTAGCTTTAACGCTATTAAAATTGCAGTTATTTATGGTTAAATATTCGGCGTTATAATCTCCTTTATCGTTGGTTTCTTCAGATAATTCCAGACCATTTTCACAGTTTGAAATAGATGTGTTTTCAAATGTGATACGTTCTGCGAACGATTCTTTATAAACCTTCAACGCATATTTAAAATCAGTGATATCACAAGCAGAAACTGAGAGCCCAAAATGTGTAAACATGTTTTCTTTTAAACTAGCAAATGCGTATTGTGATTTTGTTCCCTTTAAGGAAACATTATTAATGGTTAGAAATCCTTTTGGATGTAATTCAAAAGCTGGCGTGTCTTCACTTCCTGTAAATATAATTTCAGCTTTTTCACCTTGTGATTGAATTGTAATATTTTTATTTATCGCCAGAGGTTTATTAAGAGTATATATTCCCGGACTTAAAGCAATAATATCTCCATTTTCAGCTTCCCCAATTTTTGCTTCCAGGTCATCTGTTTTATTCGTTGCAACTAAAGTTTTAAATTCTTTAGCCTCCACTTCACTAGGATACCAGGATGTTCCATATTTAGATTTATCTAAAATCATTGGGTCCTTAGCTTTAATGTCTACAACAGCTCCAATATTATTGTTTTCTCTTGAGTTCCCAAAAAGGTCATTTGAAATGGTTTCGAATCCAAAACCTTGATAAGGCTCAACTACAAAACTGCTTGAAGGCATTAATATATTTTCCCCATATTCAATTATATCAAAACTTTTTGCTTCTAATCCTTCAAAAGCTTTAAACGCTACATTTTGATTATTGATAACATTGCTTTTAAACGTTACGCCATCAGCTTTGTCATGTTCTATAATCGGAGAGGGATCACCTTTCTCATTGTAAATAACATTGTTTGCTACAAGCATACGTAATGGTCTTGCAGATCGAATTTCTGATAAAGGCAACACATCTTTTTGGCTAATGTTGGTTCCAACTCCAAACTGCCAGGGTGAGTCGCAATTAACATACATATTGTAAGCTACAACAACATCTGTTACCTGGTTGTATCTATTTAATGGTGATTTTGGAATTCCGTTCATTACCGCTAATGGACTTCTGAAATTTTTCCCTTTGATATTATAAAAATAATTATTTGTAACCCAATGTCCTGTATTGATGATTCTGATACCACCAATATTTTGATTTACACCATCACCAATAAAATAATTGCCATCTATGGTGCAATAATTTCCATGTCTGGTAACTAAAGAACCTTCACTTTTATAGAACACGTTATTTCGAAACTCGTTAAAATTGGTTTTACTTGAAATAATTTCTACCTCACCATTGCATTCCTCAAACAAATTATTGGCAACCATTGTATAGCTTGGAGTCATTGAGGTATAACTATTACCTATTTGAATAGTCTCAGCACTTGGACCTCCTTTTGGTGGTCTTGGCCCAAAATGATTATTTACTATTTGATGATAATTATTTATATTTTCATTCCCGCTTAGATCAACTCTAACTGTTGGGCCTCTATTAGTTTTCCCGGCAATATAACAGTTATTTAAGGTATTATGCCTTCCCCAAAATTGAACCCAACGATCTGAATTGTCACGTTTTAGTTTATTAAAATCTTCAATCACGCAATTAGTAACAATACAATGGTTTCCTATTTTTTTCTTATCAACTTTAAATTCAATTACTGCATCAGAAGGCGAATGTCCATTCCTAAAATGTAGCCCTTCAACCATTAAATAGTTTCCTCCAAATTTTAAATCTGAAACACCCTCAATAAAAACTTTGCCCGGAGTTTCTGCTTTTATTGTTATTGGTTTGTCTTCAGTACCTTCTCCAATAAATATAATTTGAACGTCTTTCCAAATGCCATTAGCCAACACAATGTTATCACCAGGCTGCGCATTTTTTATCGCTTCTCCTAATTCTTCAGGATTGCTTACCATTCTAGTATTCAGATTGGTCTTATTTTCACAAGCACTTAAAATAAATAACAAGCACAGTACAGTTACTATTCTCTTCATAATTAATAAATTTTTGAAGGCACAACTTACAACTAAGATTGGTTTACCAGTTTGGTTTACCAAATATATGTATATTTGTTGAATTGCCAATAGTTTTACTAATATCCTGTCAATTTGGAAAAATCAAAATGGTAAAAACGCATTATAGCATAATAAACCTAAATTTACTGAACTTTTTTCTGTCTTTCTTGTTCTTAATGGTCCAATGCTCCAGTGCCCAGGATTTTTATAAAATTGAGTTAAAAGATACTTACCCATGGTGTATTGTCGCATATGATTCTTTGGAGCGTTCCCCAAAAGAAAGAATCGCATTGATAAAAGAAATAGGATTTAACAAGTACGCATATGATTGGCGGGATAGTCACCTTGAGGATACATCTTTAGAACTTCAACTTGCCATGGATAACGATATCGAAATTTTATCTGTCTGGATTTGGTTAAATGCCAAGAGGGACGATATTGAGCAGCTAAGCCATGCAAACGAAAGATTGTTCGAAATTATTGAACAATTAAACCTTAAAACTACATTTTGGGTAAGTCTTAGTGAAAATTTCTTCAAGGACCTCAACCACCAACAATCGCTATCAAAGGCTGTTAAAATAATTGATGTTATAGCTATGAGAGCGGCCGAACTTGATTGCAAGGTTGCTTTATATAACCATAGCGGATGGTTCGGAAATCCATATTACCAATTAGAGGTAATCAAAGCCCTGCCACAGCATGAATTGGGTATGGTCTATAATTTTCATCATGCGCATGACAATATTGAAGATATTCCTCAGATAGCGAAAGCCGTCATACCTTATCTAAAAGCTGTGAATCTTAATGGCATGAAAAAGGATGGAAACAAAATCTTAGCCATTGGTAAGGGAGATTATGAAAAAGAAATGATCAGGACTTTTATAAAATCAGGTTTTAGAGGACCTTGGGGAATATTGGGACATGTTGAAAACGCAGATGTAAAAAAAATTTTACTTCAGAATATTGATGGACTAAGATCCTTACAAGACCAATGATCAGTATTAATCGTTAAAAGTAAAGCATCGACTGAAATGAAAAAATCGGCACTCAGAACAAGACGAAATTTTATAAAGCAATCGACTATTGCCGGTTCGGCTCTTATTTTCCCAATAAATAGCATTCCTAAAGGTTTATTTGGATCAAAAAATTCAGTAAACAATGGCTTAAAAGTGCATTTATTTTCTAAA
>Ga0265303_10000053_pt1 | contig 46750 bp, 37 predicted proteins | sample Helome_2_FD_192494 | JGI IMG/M metagenome (GOLD analysis project Ga0265303, IMG submission 192494) | Marine sediment microbial communities from subtidal zone of North Sea - Hel_20160317 (Illumina Assembly) | ecosystem: Environmental > Aquatic > Marine > Subtidal zone > Sediment ... | reverse complement strand
TCCGGACACCACCACCTGTACCATAACCCCTTTAAGCTGGTTCTCATCACCCTGGCCTTTGATGGAGGCGACCGCTTTTGGTTCCACCCGAAAATCAAGGGTTTCCTTTACCAGGTCCGCCGTTCCGGTTGCGATAACCCGTATAAAAGGTGATTTGAGGATGCTCTGCGGGGTGTTTACGGCGCCGTTTTTGATGGCATAAGGAAAATCCAGTTCGGTGAAATCAGTTTTCGGTCGCTCACCACCTTTTTTAGCGAGACCGAATGCCGATCCGACATTGCGCACCATGGCCGCCAGGTCAATTCCGACGATGGCACCGTCGTTGAATTTTAAAAAGCCTTCACCGTTTAAGGTTTTTTTAATCTGCTCGGGCTCGTCGCCGCGCATCGATAAATTGATGTCGGCGTTGGTGCTGCCCTGCAGGATTTCTTTTTCCAGCACATCCTTGAGCAGCGGTTGCGCCTGGACATTATTGATTTTCAGGTTCAGGCTGCTTGTGGGAATATCCTGGGCAACGTTCAGCAATGCCTTGCCGTTGGCATTGCCCTGATACATATTTAGTTTCATCGGGTCAAGGTTGAATATGCCGTTTTTGGCTTTGATTTTCAGGTAGACATCCTGAATGTTGGCCTTGCTGATCGTAAGTTGTCCAATTCGTATAAGACCGTCCAGAATCAGTCGGCGCAGCGGTGTGTAATCGGTCTTTTCCTTTTTGGTTGTGGCAGGGCTCCGTGTTTTTTCGGCAGACGGCTGATCGCTTTTAGGGGGCATATAATGATCCAGGTTTATCTTATCCAGATTTAAATCAAATTTCAGATCCGGCCGGGAGAATTGGGTTGCGGTTGCCGTAAAGTTTAATTGGGATTGGTCCAGATTCATAACGCCCTTAGACACGGTTGCTTGGCTGGCATCTGCTTTTATATGGGCTTTAAAATCTATACTGCTCAGGGCCTTGGGATCGGTGGTTTCAACCGGAAAGGTTTGCCCTAGAGCGGCCACCAGCTCCCGCGGGGAAAACGAATCCACGGTTATGTCAAGGTCTACGCCGGGTGTGGTAGCCGGATTTTCAAGGTTTCCCTTCAACTTCATGGCGAGCTGCTTGAGGGCTTTCAGGGACAAATCCAGCGGTATGACGCCTTTTCCCATACCGCTGCCCACCGGTCCGACTGTTCCCTCAAGGGATAGGGGATTATTATCAAGCTCAGCCGAAAATTTGAGCTGCACTGGTCGCTCCAGTGAAACATCGGTTAATATGAGGCTGATATTCTTGACTTCTTTGCGGGTATCTGTCGTGTGATCAATCCACAGGGCCGATCCGTTTTTTATCGAAAAATTGCCAACGGTCAGGGCGCTGATGGGCAGTCCTCCAATGTCGGACGGGGAATCAGCTGGTGCCGGCTTTTTGTCAGTCGATTCCTTTTGCTGCTGTTTGGGCTGCTCCCAGTTTCCGCGGCCGTTTTTATTTTTTACCAGCACGATCTGCGGTCCGTCCAATACAAATCGTTTAACTTGTATCTCTTTGCTAATGAGCGGAAGAAGTTTTACTCTGACTTCAAAGGATTTGATGTTGACGAACTTTTTTTCTGAGAATCCGGCAGGGTTGCCCAGCTGGAGGTTAGAAAAAGAAACGCCGGCCCACGGGAAAAGGGAGAGCTTAAGATCATCTCCCACTGAAAATGGACGTCCGGTTGCCTCGACCACCTTGTTTTCAAGAACGGGTTTGTATTTTTGAACATCTACAAACATTGGAATGATCAGCATTGCGGCGATGATGACCACTGCCAGACATCCGGCAATAATTGCACCCCATTTAAGAAAGCTCTTCATGATAGTCTCCTTTTACGTAAACTTTTTTAAGCTAGGTACCAAGGTGCCGGGTGTCAAGCGGGAGAAGTAAATACTATGTCCGTTACATTTCATCCGGCTTGATCCCCGTCACCGCTTTCGAACTTAGTTCGGTTTGCTCCTTCAACGAGATTTATTTTTGACGGTGAGCCTCAATGGCTTCCACCACTGAGGGTGTGATGTTGTCAACAATGACTTGATAGCCTTCGGCGGTGGGGTGAATGCCATCTGCCTGATTCAGCTTACGGTTGGCGGCCACACCATTTAAAAAAAATGGTGTTAAAATGATGTTTTCCGATTGGGCAATTTCAGGATAAATATTCGCAAAAGCGGTCGTATAGTCTTTTCCCAGATTCTGGACTATTTGCATGGCCCCCAGCACGACGATCACCTGTTGGTGCTTGAGTTCTTTGACGATTTTTTGAATGTTGTTCTTGATTAAATCCGGATCGATACCTCGAAACCCATCATTGGCGCCAGTCACAAGGATAACGATATCCGGTTTTAAAGTTAAGACCCATTTGATTCTGGCCAGAGTCCCGCTGGAAGTTTCACCACTGTTGCCGGCATTTACTACCTTGAACAGATATCCCTGGGCTCGCAACTTTTCCTCAAGTACTGCCGGGTAGGCCATCTCTTCCTCTACGCCCAACCCTTCGGTAAGGCTGTCACCAACAGCCACAATCGTGCCTTCGTAATCCAGCATTTGCGGTTCAGGCGGCGGTGGCGCAGATTCCTCTCCACATCCGAGGACAGTTATAATGCAAAAAAGCGTCAGCGCTAAAGGTATGAGCTTAGGTTTTTTCATATCACCATATTTGATATAGTTATTAGTGTCATATCCTGAAAATTATTCAGGACCACAATACTGCTACCTTCAATCCCAAATCCGAAATTTCAAATCCGAAATCGAATCACTCCTGGGTCTGTTCTCTCAAAAATACCACCGGTTTTTTGCGCAGAATTGAGATTGAAGGCAACAAGCCCACCGTTACCACCAACAATACGGTTACGACAATCAGGATGATACTTTCAAAGACAAAAGGGTTATAAGAAATATTCATCACTTTCAAGCAGATCAGCCAGCTGCCAGCCTGGGAGATCAGCAACGCCAAGACAGCGCTGGTCAGGCCCAGAAAAAGATTTTCAAGGGCAAACACTTTTACCACGAAATTCCTCCTGGCCCCCAGGATTTTATAGTAAACGGCTTCCTGAATTCTGGCGTAACGGGTGGCCAGGATCGAGCTGAGAATTATTAGAATGCCGGCCACTATACTGAAACCGGCGAAGAATCGAATGATGAGAGAGAGTTTTTTGACAACAGCGGTGAAAATGGTAAGCAGTTCCGTCGTATCAATCACGCTGATGCTTGGAAATTTTTCAACTATTTTGGTTTGCAAGGCTGAAATTTGCGCTTTGGCCACCCTGACAGCTGTAAATATGGTTTGGGGTGCATCCTGCAGTGTATTTTCAGGAAATACAAAATAGAAGAAAGGGCGCAACGACTCCCTTGTTCGGGTGCGGATACTTGAAATTCGAGCTTGCAGGGGCACCCCCTGAATTTTAAAAGTAATGCGATCCCCGATTTTCATCTTTTTGATCTCGGCCACCGTATCCAAAACAGAAACCTGAAGGTCACCCCAGTCTGCGCGAAACAAGGTGTCTCCCTTTATGATTTCTTCATCTTCCAATAGATAATTGCGATAGGTAAGGTTAAACGTCCGGGCCAGATTGTCACCGCGTCGCCGTCGTTCCAGTTTGCGGTCAATTTGCTTGCCGTTCAGGGACAATATCCTGGCCCTGATAATGGGATAATATCTTGTGTTTATCCCCAGCGCATCCGAAAATTCCTTCAGCTGTGACGGCTGAATATCGAGAAAGAAGACATTCGGGGTATCCTCAGGGTATGACTGAATAAAATTGGCATCCAGGTTTTGTTCGATTAAAAAAATAGCAAATATCACCGCCAGCGACGCTGTCAGGGTTATTATAATCGGTCGGGTGGCGTTTTTGGGTCGAAACAAACCTTTGATTGCCTGCCGGATCAACAGAGAACGAGCCCTGGCGCGCCTGAGAATGAACAAGGTCGCCCAGGTCAAAACAGCCGTAATAATAATCAACAATATGACGCCGCCAACAAAATAAAGCGCTGCTTTGAGTTCGTTTACCTGCCAGAACACCAGTAACAGAAAAAAAGCCAAAATTAATACGACACTCAGATAAACCGGCAATCCCGCTTTGGATTTAATCCGCTCTTTGCGAAAGATAATGACCGGTTTGATGTTTTTTAATCGATGCAGCGGAATAAACGAAAACAGACCGACGACAAAGACCCCCAGGCAAAGTCCCTCTATGACTGCGCGCCAGGAGATCTGCAGGGTGACGTTTTCGGGCACGAAATCCTCGAAAAGGACATCTAATACATTTTGCAGAATAAGCCCGGACAGGAGGCCGAGCAGCGTTCCCGCCAGACCCATGATAGTAAGAATAACAATATAATGCCGGTTAACAAAATTACTTTTTGCTCCCACTGTTTTCATGATCGCAATAGTGCTTTCCTTCTCCTTTAAAAAGGCGGTCAGGGCACTTTGGATACCGATGCCGGCCAGCATGAGCGTGAAAATACAGATAAGACTCAGGTCGAAAAAGAGATTATCAAAAAAGCGCTTGATCCTTGATCGTGCCGTTCGGTAGGTATCGACACTTTCTTGATCTGTATCGGTTACCATTCTTATTCGCTCGGCAATCGATCGGATTTTGGCTTCATCCAGGACCTTGAGTAGATAGAGGTGGCGGATCCGGCTGCCCTTTTTCACTAAATCCAGACGGTCAATGTCTTCGGCTGCTATAAAAATCCGGGGGCCCAGAAAGAATAAATTAAGCGGCTGGTCCGGTTCCTGTAGAACAACATCTTTAATTGTCAAAGTGGTACTGCCAACGTTTAGTATATCTCCCACCATCAGACCGAGTCGGTCAAGGAGGTTCTGGGCTACGATAATACCGCCCGGGGTAAGAACGCTTTCAAATTTACGGTCGGACTTCAGCACCACCTGACCGTAAAATGGGTATCCAGGTTGCACAATTTTCAACTTGGCCAGCAACGAGTCCTGGCTTTTCTGACTTCGAACCACGGAATAAAATTCCCATACGCGATTGCTGATAATTTGATTTTGATCCTCAAGCTGTCGGATTATGTTAATCGTCCCTGGGCTTATTTCTTGATATGATTGAATAATGATGTCGGCGGCATGCAGGGTTTTGGCGTCCTTGAGCAGGGACGTATTGACACTGGCGGAAAAACCGTTCAGAGAGATGAGGGTGACAATGGAAAGCGCTACACACAGCACAAAGACAACCGCCTGCCGGCGGGAGCGGACGATCTGACGGATGATGAACTGTGGATGCAGGATTCCTGATTTCATAATATTAAAGGTTTCCGGTGTCAGGTTTCAGGTGTCAGGAACGACGCGGATCAGTTGGGTTGGCCTCTGCACCGACCTTATTCTATACAGCACGATGATCTAAAACCGGCGGGCACACAGGCCCGCCCTACTGAGTTCATATTTCAGTTCAGTACCTGACACCTGACACCGGAAACCAGCAGGGCGAAATTATGGAGCCTATTAATAACAAGATCATTGACTCTAACTATCATATCCTGGACGCTTCGGTCTAAATGATTCGCCCGTCTTTGAGAACTATCATCCGATCGGCGATACTTGCGATTTCGGCGCTGTGGGTCACCAGAATAAGCGTGGTCCGGCGCTCTTTTTGAAATTCCAGTAATAGTTCCAGAACCGCCTTGCCGTTTTCAGAATCCAGATTGCCGGTGGGCTCATCGGCAAAAATAATTTTAGGATTGTTAATCACTGCCCGGCACATGGCCACCCGCTGCATTTCACCCCCTGACAGCTGGTGCGGATAATTGGTGCTGCGTTTCTGCATGCCGACGCGTTTCAGTAAATCTATAGCCTTAGCGCGGGCACCGGGATCACGTTTAATCTCGGCCGGAAACATGACGTTTTCCACTGCGGTCAATGACGGCACTAGATGAAAGGACTGGAAGACGAAACCGATAATTTGATTGCGCAGCGGCGCCAGATCATCTTCGCTGGTATCGGTGATATCCTTTTCTTCCATCAGCACTCTGCCGGATGACGGTTTGTCCAATCCCGACAGCAGGCTCAATAAAGTGGTTTTGCCGCTACCGCTGCTTCCCTCGACAACTAAAAATTCACCGGCGGCCACGGACAAGGACACATTGTCCAGTACGCGGATCTCCCTGTCAGCGATGGTGTAGGTTTTTGTTATGTTTTTGGCCTCGACAACTGACATGAATTTATCCTTAAAAAAAGGCAGAGTTAATTGGACCCTGCCCGAGTAATATTAATAACGAAACGTAAGCACTTAACACGAGTGAATCAACCTTGTACTGCAAGGCCCGCTCAAAGTTTCCATTTGAAGCCTAGTACTTCAAGCCTATTTGTTGGTGCTCTTTTTTTTATCCAGAGCCAGCTGTAATTTTTCGCCCAGGGCCCCCAGGGAGGTGGCGGAAGCGTCTGAAAACGATTGCCAGTTTTGTTCGTCGGCCGTGTCGGCCGGCGTCAGAGTTATTTTCCTTTCACCCGGGTTGATAACTTCGATCATAATTGCAATGGCCTCGCCTTCTTTGAGCTTCTCAAATTCGGCCGGTTTGGCGGCTTTGTTGAGGTTCGATTTCGGAAGCAGTCCGGTGATGCCGGGTTCCAGATTTATAAAATAGCCAAATTTTTCCTTTTTTTCCAAAATGCCTTCAACGGCCTGGCCAATTGTATATTTTTCGCTAATACCGACCCATGGATCGCCCTCGGCGTCCCTGATGCTTAACGATATGCGCCGTTTGTCCAGATCCATTTCTCTGATCATGACCGACACAGTCTCACCGGCGGTGACAATGTCCTCGGGTTTTAATACCCGCTTCTTATAGCTCATTTCACTGATGTGGACCAAACCTTCAATTCCAGGGGCCAATTCCACGAAGGCGCCGAAATTTGCACAGCGGGTGATGGTGCCCTGGATTTTATCCCCCTCGTGAAACTGTTCGCCGGCGCTGTTCCAAGGGTCTTCGGTGAGTTGTTTCATAGATAGGCTGATTTTTAGCAGCCCGGGCTTTTGACCCGGTTCAATGCCGATAACCTTCACCCGGACGGTATCGGCGACTTTGACCAGGGATTCGGGTTTGGCCGCTTTAGACCAGCTCATTTCCGATACATGCACCATCCCTTCCACCCCGGACGACAGCTGCACGAAGGCGCCATAGGGCATTATTCTGGTAACTGTGCCGTCAATGGTGGTGTCCACGCTTAAGGTTTGATAAAATTCTTTTCTGTCCTTTTCCTGCTCACGGGCTAAAAGTGCACGTCTCGAAAGGACGATATTTCTGCCGTTCTCTTCTAAAGTGGTAATCAAAAAATTAAAAGTTTGACCGACATAATCGGAAGGATCCTCAACGAAGTTGATATCTATCTGACTAACGGGGCAAAAAGCTTTGCGCTGCAGGACATCTACGCGCACACCGCCTTTGCATGTTTCGCTGATTTTACCCTCGACCGGTGCGGCCTTGTCATAGGCCTCTTCTAACATATTTAAACCGCCGATGCCTGACAGCGCCTTGGACAGCTTGATCTCTTCATCAGACAGGGCTACAATATAAAGTTCGAGCATGTCACCTTCGACGAGTGTTAATTCCCGGTTTTCATCGAGTAATTCAGCTTTGTCTACCACTCCGTCAATTTTCGTGCCGGTGTCGACAAAAACAGATTCCTTTCCAATGGATACGATCTTACCGCGGATTTTGTCTCCGACACCAATATCGGCATCCGCGCCAGGACTATAGGCCTCCAGCAGCGCAGCAAAACTTTGTTCTTTTTCTTCACTATTTTCATCATTGAAATGATTGGTCATAGTTACTGCTCCTTTGGTCGTCATTGTGAAGCAATCTACTATTCTTGAGATAGCTTCGTGATGGCCACAAATTTGTGACAGGTTCAGAACTATCAGGGGCATTTATTATTTTCAAGGATATAATTCAGAGTCTTAGGATTTCTATAATATGCCGATAATCAATTGACAAAAATCCAGTCTTATAATAAATTTCAAAATAATTCGAACAGTTATCATTCATTTTGTATTTAATTGCACGCGACGGTACACCATGGGGCGAAACCAGGTCCGGTGTAGCCGAGATCGAGTTTTACACAGATTTTTTACCAGGAGATTGAATGAAAAACCATCGAAAATATTTGATGGAAGATCACCAGGAAGCAGCGCGACTGGATAGAAAGACGGACGGCGCGACGGTTGAAAAACAAGCCCTGTGGGCCGGCATTAAACCCGGTATGCGCGTGGCTGATTTTGGTTGCGGGGCGGGTAAGACCACTTTTCATCTCAACAGGCTGGTGCAACCGGAGGGTCAGGCCGTCGGTCTCGATATCGCTGAGCAGCGGGTTGAATATGCCAAAACCCATTATAGCGATGAAAGCATCGAGTATGTTGTCGCTGATATCCGCAAGCCGCTCGAAGATCTCGGTCAATTTGATTTTATCTGGGTTCGGTTTGTCCTCGAATACTATCTCAATGGCAGCTTCGAAATTGTAAAAAATATCACCAAAAATCTAAAACCCGGCGGCATTATTTGCCTGATCGATCTGGATTGTAATTGCCTGCGTCATTTCGGGTTGCCCGATCGACTCAGTCGAGCCACGGTCGGCATTATGGATTGGCTGGAAAAAAAATGCAATTTTGATCCCTATGTGGGACTAAAACTGTATTCTTTTCTTTATGATCTGGGTTTCGATGAGATTGATGTGGATCTCAGCGCGCATAATATGTTTTTTGGAGCGCTAAAAGAGAATGAAAAGTTTATTTCCATGCAAAAGGCCGAAATTGGCGGAAGAAATTCGGGTTATCCGTTTGAGGAATACGATGGGAATTTTGATGAGTTTCTTGAAGAGGTCAAGATTTTTTTCAACGATTCGCGAGTATTTTACTATACGCCACTAATTGCCTGCCGGGGGCGCAAACCCTAAAAGCTATCTCAAAAATGCATTTTACGTCCAATGGCTGCGTTGCGATTCGATTTAAAATGCTCACGTACTGCGTGTACGCTCCGCTTTTAAACCGAATCGACGCCTTGCCCTTGAACGTAAACTACGCTTTTTGAGATAGCTTTTATTGTTGGGTCCTGTGAAGCTGTCGGCAGCTTTTGGAACACACCATTAGATAAATCTGACCAGGCGCTTTAAATACCTGAAATAAGCATCCGAATATTGCAGACTGCAAATCCAGAGGTTATAGCTTTTATCACAGGCGATATCCCTCTCGTCAGCAAAGGTTGCCGGATAAATCAGGGCGGGGAAGTTCTTTTTCCCTGTTATTTTAGCTATCTTTGAGATAGCAGCCTGAAAAATATCTGCGCTGAACTCCTGGGAGTCCGTTACAAATACTTTGACACAATTGGTGATGTCTGAAAGATTCAAGCCCAGGTCCGATTGATTTACCAGAAAAACAGCTTTGAGTTGGTCATTGTTTTTCAATGAATACAGATGGCGCAATCTGGTTAAGCCTAGCTTGTCGTATTCCCGGCTTAGCTCCACCCAGTCAATTTTTTCCGGTCTAAGATCTAAGGCCTCCAGCAGCAGCCCGCCTGAAGTATGTTCATAAAATCCTGCCAGTTCTTGAAGATCCTCAGACTGGGTCTCAGATATCTGCCAGCCTTGCGGCATATCCGACGATAAGGGAGGCGGATTGTGGAAATGGTGATAAGCAAAGCCGTCAAGCGAGCATCCTTTGGGATCGCCTATGTTTCTGGCGGCTCCTCCGAACACCCGGCTGGGGAATTTGTTTTCGGGCCGGTAGTAGCAGATCATATAATCCATGTGAAGGGAATACAGGCGGTGAGAATCATTGATCATGCGTCCAATTTGATCAAGGACTATCAGCCCCGCTTTGTTAAGGGCTGATTTTCTGGCCGCATGGTGATGAATCATCCAGGCGTTTTCATAAAAGCGTATCATGGCCATATGGCCGAATATGGCTCCCTTTTCCTGATAAATAAAATGTCTGGCGATGTGGGGGTTGTGGGTATAAATTTTCGCGTAGGTTTCTTTAATCTGCTTTTTGTTTTTCTGTATCGTCGCATATTTGTCAGGGTAAATGAATCCGGTTTCAAAAAAGAAATTCCACAGGGCATCTAGATCTACATCGTTGCAAATATACGAATTTTTATTTTTGGTCTGGTGCAGCATCGAGATAAGTTTGAGGTGATCGTGGATATCCATGTCGAGCAGCGCCAAACCGCATTTAATCCATTTTTCCCCGGTGGGATCGACCATCTCCTTGCGAAAAACTACCTGGGCGCTGCATTTAATTTTGTAGCTGTCCGCAAAACTTAGTTCGAGTTCATGCAAAATCATACCCGGAAGCAGCGTCGTGTTGTACTCGTCTTCTTCTACCGAAAATCCGGAACCGGACAGATCCACCACTTTTAGATCAACCCTCATTGCGGTAAGTGGATGCCGGGAAACCATATTGGGGGTTGGCGTAAGCACATAGCGCTCGCTGCGAAATTCTTTCTGCTTGAATCGCTGAATTTGCTGCTTGAGCGGCTCAAGAATATAGTTTCTGATCTTCTGACCCCGGGTGTGTCTGATGATTTTGCATTCGCCGCTATAGATGGTGACCACTGCGCCCGTTAGAATCACGTTAACCGGCTGTTCAGGGTTGATCCAGTCAAAAGTCTGCGGAGGCGTAGCCGTGAGTTTAACTCGAAATGAAAAGCCGTTGAAATCCATCAGCGCACCTGAAAAAACGGTGCTGTTCTGGATAAGCTGTACGGATATTCCTTCGCAAGAATAGCGCCGCGCCCTGCGTGAACTGATTTCCCCGCATGATTCCGGAAGAAGAACACTGATACCTTCGGAATCGATCCTGATTACTTCAGGTTCTACTTTCAGTAGTTTTTGTCCGTTGGTGATAAGAATGTTGTTAAACTGGTAATTTTGAATGACAGGGGCAATATTTTCACCTGGCAGCCACTGGCAGTCAACGAGGCCGCCCATACAGGGTTGTGGTGTGGCCTTGAGGGTTATGGTCTTGTCGTATTTTAGGTGGTTGAAGTTGACGAGGACAGCACCGTCCTGGAAATTTATATAGTTCAACTTGTTGGTCAGCTGGGTTTTGCCAATCTTTCTTGCGGGGTCCGATTTTTCGAATGGAGATTGCCGGCTTGCAACGGAGTATTGATCGACTGTTTTCTGGGGGAGTACTCCCTGATTGGCGGAATCTGTGGCGGTACGCATCTCAATTAACTTAAGATCTTTTTTTGCGCTTTCCATGTTTCAACCTCGCCGTTAACGCTAACCGATGGCGTGTACATTAGTTTTGATTGATAGCATTTTTGAACAAAAGCCGTAAATCTCAGATGCCAGTCAGGTTGAGGATGTCGATCTGATTTTATACCGATTCCGAGGACGATACAACTATTTCTATGTATTTATGGCTGTAGAATAATGTATGGACATAGTCAACAAATATTTGCTAAAAAACTGAAATAATTTACTAAATTTGATTTATCAAATAATTTTACCTGTGCGTTAAGCTATATTATTTTATGAATTTTATTTATCTGATGAATGAAATATTTATGTATTTTGTGCTTTGCGGCAAGCATTTGTGGTGCTTAAGTTGACCTGGATTCAATAATTGAGAGATAGAATCAGCCCCATTGACGATGACCCATTTGCCATCTCAAAACCGGAAGCCGTTTTTCCGCCACTTGTTGCCTTTTCAGAAGATCGGATTTATATTTGCTTCAAAAGGACCAACTTGAATCCAATAGACAGCGAAAGGAGTTTGGTTTATGGGCAACCAGATCAGGACCACTATACTGCTGGCAGTAATGACAGCCCTTTTCATCTGGATTGGTCAGCTTCTGGGCGGTCGACAGGGCATGATAATCGCACTGATTTTTGCTGCCGGAATGAACTTTTTCAGCTACTGGTATTCGGATAAACTGGTGTTGAAAATGTACCGCGCCAGCGAAATAACACCCGGGCAGGCCCCCGAGCTCTATGAAAGGGTTCAACGCTTGACTCAGAGCGCCGGGCTTCCCATGCCGAAATTATACGTCATTCCCCAGCAAACCCCGAACGCCTTTGCCACCGGCCGAAATCCGGAACATGCCGTCGTTGCGGTTACAGAAGGACTTTTGAAGCTTTTGAGTCACGAGGAAGTCACGGGGGTTCTGGCGCATGAACTGGCTCACGTAAAAAACAGGGACATCCTGATCGGCAGCATTGCGGCGACCATGGCCGGGGCCGTTATGATTCTGGCGACGATGGCACGTTGGTCGGCGATTTTCGGCGGCGGCCGCAGCCATGATGATGAGGGCGGCGGTGCCGGTGTTATTGGTTTGATCGCGATGTCCATCATTGCTCCCCTGGCCGCCATGATCATTCAAATGGCCATATCTCGTTCCCGGGAATATCTGGCAGATGCCAGCGGAGCAAGTTTCGCGGGAAATCCCGAAGGGCTGGCAGGTGCGCTGGAAAAGCTGGGTGCTTATTCCAAAAAATTGCCTATGGATGCCAATCCTTCTACGGCTCACATGTTTATTGTCAACCCGTTATCCGGACGCAGTTTGATGAGCTTATTTTCTACCCATCCGCCACTGGAAAAACGAATTGCGCGTTTGCGCGGTGCACCGCCACCTTCGACGGGAAAAGTTGAGTCCGGAGGTGATAAAAGGACCGCCAATGCTAAAGCGGCCTGGGACCGGTTGTCGGAGTAAAGGGAAAGTTGATAGCCTAAAGCTCATAGTAAAAATGGATTCTTGCCATTTGACTATCAGCTTTGAGCTATCAGCTATATCAAGTGCAACAAGCGGCGGCCTCCTTCCCCTTAATCCAGGTCTGGATGATATAAGAAGCGCAGCCGACTCCCGGGGTGACACGGATGGCTCCGGCCGCACAATTCTGGGCGCATGCGCCACATTCCATGCATCCATTAAGATCATCGATTTCGGCTTTTTTAGCATTCATTCGAAATACAGAATGGGGGCAGACACTTTCACACACACCGCAGCCAACACACGCCTCCGAATCAAGTTGCAGCGTTGTAACCCCCTCTAAATATCTAAAGTTTTCCATATTGTCGCACCTTTTGCTTTTTCTATACAAATGCGGCACTTACCCACGCCACCAGCGCAATTAAGACCGCACCTGCTTGCAGGGGGATGGCTCGACGCATTTCTTTTTCAACCCCCGACGGTGATGTAAATGGGGTGGAACCGGTAAAATTCATTGCCAGATAGGAGCTTATCGCCACGGTTATGAGCAGCAGCGCCATGGTTTCCAACCAGATGAGGCCGCTTTTGAAAAGCAGCACCACGGCTAGTCCCACAACCACTCCGGTAAGGGCACCCTTCAGCGCGAAGGCCCGTCCCGGAATCCAGGGCAGTAAAATCGGTGCGGCCACCGCGCCGGCCAGAATACCGCCGGCATAGGCCGCCATTGCCATCAGGCCCCGGTACCAGGCATCGTTCAAAGAGAAAAAGCTCGTCCCGATTCCCGACAGGAAAAATACAGCCAGCAATACCCAGAATGATGGCTTGGGCAGATGAGAAAGCTCGACCGGAATCAATACCGTTCGCTCCCGAATTGAAAAGGTCACCTGTCGCATCGATTTTTCGGTTCGGTTGTCCGCCGCGATAAAACGTCGAATATCATTGGCCCGGACCGGCCCCCAGATTACTTTAAAGCCACTGGCTTTTTTGACCTGATGAGCGGAAACACCGGTGGCACCAAGCTGGGGCAAAATAAGTTGACTATGGCTGACGACCTTATTCAGCATGGTCTGCTTTACCCGATCGACCACTTCCCGGGTTGAAAACAGCGCCTTGCCGGCAGCACACCAGACATTGATGCCGCGGGTATCCAGCACCAGCAGCCAGGCATCCAGTGCAGCTAACTCCTGGCGCAGGCTGTCAAAAGTGAGCTTGTAGTTGGCGGTGACCAGAACCGGTGAACCCAGATCGGGATTTCCCACACAGTATAGCCCGGGAGCGATTATATATTGATCTCTTTTTATCCCGAGCCGTGCGATCAGCGTACCCAGATGATCGGAGCCCGCAAGTTTGGTCTTAACCCGCGGAACCGGTCCGCATGCTGAATCTTTAAAGTCCGTTACAAAATTGAGTAGTTTATAGCCCGGTTTTTCAAGCGAGTTACTTTGGGGCCCCGGTGGCGACCCGCAGCAGACCTCACTTTGAATGGTTTCCTCTAACGATTGAAGCCCGGTCTGGATACTGGACAAACCGCTGCAGCTGTCATCGGTGCAGCACGCATTGTTCTCCCGGCCTGAATCGCCCATATTGTATAACCTCTTTCTCTTAATTTATATGGCCCATGATTTACTTTGACATACCTCTGGCTTTTTTTCGAACTTGCTTGCCGCAGGAACATAGTCTCAAACTGAGACACACGCCGCAACGGTCGTCACTGCAGTGCTGGCAGGAAAAGCAATCTTGGCACGAATACTTTTTAGAGCCTTCCCGGGATTCTTCGGGGATATACACTTTGCCCTTTAATCCGGGTACTGATTCAAATGGCATGTTGGCTCCTTGGCACTGCACACTCAGGCCTTTATCCGGCATGCGTCGCGATCATTATGTTTATACATCACCATCTGCGGATTGATATACAGAGGCTGGACTATAATTTAAGCCTTCTTTTGAACCGAAACAACCCCTATTCTTGACAAAATTCGGATAATATTATTTTTATACCGCTTTCCATAATGGTGTTCCGAAATTAGGAATTGCGGTATAAGTGGTTGTAGAAAAAACATTGGAATAACGGATCGCTTTTTTGAAAACCTTATATCTGGGCCGGAAATAATATGCCACAAAGTGATATAAGATTCATTTGCTTTTAGTTAACCTGGGGGTTGCTGTCAAGTGAAATGTCAAAAAGGTTTGGGGATTTCGGAATGCTGATTTTAGATTAGGGAGTATTTTTTGGGCTGGAGGTATGGAGAAGTTGTCCGAGCATGCTGCCGATGACTGCACATTCCAAACCAAAGGGCAGGTATCCCGCATAGCCCAGCAGCGGCATTTCAAATATTTGGAAACGATGAACCAGGGGGACACTGTATTCCCACTTTGCCAGGCTGAAATAGTTCCACATTTCCCAGAATCCGCCGCAAACCGTGGCGGCTAACGTCGCTGAAACCGCATCACTCCAATCACCTCCAGCCATCTGCGAGAGAGTGTGGGATTCCTTCGTTAAGGCCTGCAGGCAGGTGATGATCAAAAGGGGTGAAATCCATAGAAAGGGGAAGAAATAATTGGGCCAGATACCGATTCCGGTTAGCCCTGCGGCAGACAGGGCCAAGACGAATACCGCAGCTTGACAAGGGCGGGGGAACGTTATCGGCCTAAAGTTTCCGAAAGCCTGCTGGATCCAGTTCAGGGAAAGAAGCCACTGCCGGGTGCTCAATACCGCCGGCAAAACGGTGGAAAAGGGCAGGGTTGCAAACCAGAAATAGGCCCAGGGGCTGAATTCAGGTCCAACATAGTACCAGTTTTGAACAAAGCGGTTCAAATATTCAAAAAACCACCAGAAAAAAGCACTGACCGGGAAAAGCAGCAGAAAGAACCCTATGCGTTCTGTCATCAAACATTGCCCGGTCCTGCGATAGCACAGGGCGTTGACCACAAGGATGTATGAAAACCACAACAGGCTGAAGGTGTGCGGCTGATAGGTGCTGAACCAGGAAAATCGTGTCCAGGCCAGAACCCAGGAAATAAGCCCGGCGCTCACACCAAGCCATCCCCACCATGGAAAGGGACCGGATTTGGGCCGGGTTGTTTGGAGGGGTGATCTTTTATAGGAATGATAGCCCTTGAATGCCACGGGCAATACAACGACCAGGACACTGAGAGCAATTATGGTAAAAGCGAGCCATGAAAATGGGGCATGCACAACGTAACGGGTTTGGGGGGGGAATTCCAGATATCTGGCAACCGGGTAGCCTGCTGCAAAGACACCCAGAAGCGGCAGCCCCAGGAGCATGACTGCCAGGATCAGGAATTTTATCAAAAAGCGGTTGATACCGGACATATCGGAATGCGATGGACGAATGTCAAATGTCGAATTAAGGAATCTTATCGATTCTAAAATTTTTCCTTATTATTTAGCCCCAACTTCCTTACCCTGACGATTAACTTAAGACTAAAATCATTCATTTGTCATTCGTCATTCTCACGATAGCAATTCCGCAGGTAGCTCACAGGTTTCAGCGGCCTTACGGGTCTCCACGTAATGGGCAGCTGCCAGTGCGGCTGTGCAGCCGTCGGCAGCGGACAAAACTATTTGTCGGGCATATTTTTCCCTCAGATCGCCAATAACGTAGATGCCGGGGGTATTGGTTTCGCATTTCTCGTCGGTAACGACATTCCCATCGGCGTTCATTTTGGTGCCGGCCGGAACGAGTGCATTGTTCGGGTTAAACCCGATAAAGATAAAAACACCGTCGGTGGCAAGTTCGCGCTGTTCACCGGTCTGGGTATCTTTTAAATTAACAGCCGAGACACCCTCGATACCCGACTTGATTTCGGTGACCACTGAGTTCCAGAGAATCTCGATTTTGCACTCGGCTTTCACCCGTTGTTGCAGGAGGGCACCTGCTCGCAGGGCGTCCCGCCGGTGGACGATATAAACCTGCTTGGCCAGTTTTGCCAGGTAAAGGGATTCCTCCGCAGCTGTGTCTCCACCGCCGACGACCACAACGGTTTTATCTCGAAAGAAAAATCCGTCACATACGGCACAATAAGAAACGCCTTTGCCGTAAAGGTCGTCTTCACCCGGAATCTCAAGTTTGCGGGGGTTGCCGCCGGTAGCCAGAATGACCGCGTGGGATCGCAGCGAATCGCCGCCGGCCAATCTAACCGTATGAAAGTCCAATCCGGGTTCAAATTCAACCACTTCGTCCGAGCGTACCTCCAGACCGTAGGACTGAGCATGCAATGAAAATTTCATCGCCAGTTCAGCGCCGCCGATGTGCTCATCACCGGGCCAGTTTTCGACTGAATCGGAGTTATTCACCTGACCGCCGGGCGCTCCCATTTCAACCAGAACTGTTTTCAATGCTGCCCGCATCGCATAAATGCCTGCTGACAGTCCGCCCGGGCCTCCCCCGATTATAATTAAATCGTACAGCTCGGAATCCGGCATCCCTCTCATCCTTCCACCCTTCCGTATTTCGGAACTTATTTTTGAAACGCGGTTTAATTTTTTTTAAACTTCGCATTAATTTTCTTGCAAGATTCAGGTAATATAACGACCGAATCTAGCAGAGACAAGTCTTTATTTGAAAAATAATTTTGAAATAATTTTCTAGCTGCTGTATTACCAACATGTAGTCGAAAACTTTTCCCGAGGTCATCAGATGGATCAGGTCTTCTACCTGGAATCTTTCACTAAAAAATATGAAACCGAAACCACTGAACTGGTGGTCAATGGGCACAAGTTTAAAATATTGCTGCCCAAGTATCTGTCCCAATTCATCAATACCCATGATGTCCTGCATGAGTTTCCGCTGTGGGCTAAAATATGGCAGGCTTCCTGGGTTTTGGCAAGCTATCTGGCCGAAATGCCGGTGGCAGCGGAAAAGAACTTCTTAGAAATCGGTGGCGGGGCCGGATTGGTCAGCATCGTGGCCGCCTCATTCGGTCATCGAATTACCATGACCGAATATAACCCTGATGCCCTGCAGTTTGCCCGCGCCAATGCGCTTGTCAATGAATGCCCTCAGCTGAACATCCAGCAACTGGATTGGAACAATCCCCGGTTGGCGGATCAATTCGACTATGTCGTGGCTTCCGAAATTTCATATAGAAAAGAAGATATTCAGCCGCTTCTGATGCTTTTTAAAAACAGCCTCAAAACTGGCGGAGAAGTGATCTTGGCCGGGGAAATGAGAAAGTTAAGCAACGATTTTTATAAGATGCTGGAAACTTTTTTTGACATCCGGGTGTTCAAGAAAATTCTACGCTCCGACAGCGAGGAAATTAAAATTTTTCTTTTCCGGATGACGCTGAAAAGCTAACATTTTGTTTTTTTTGGATAACTTTCCGCACTTCTAAAGATTTTGCCTAAATGGTCGATATAATTCCTATCGACGACTATTAGCAGTACCAGAGATTGATTCATTACAATTAAGGTTTTAAAAGCGCATGCACACTTTAAATACGCCTTCAAACGAAGATTTGTTTTCCGGCCCGGAATGCGGCATGAATCCTATTGTGGATCTGCTCCTGCAGGAAAAGCTTCTGGCTCCCAAGCAGGTTGAATATGCCACCCGGGTTCAGACCAAGCTTGAAACACCGCGATCTTTGCTGGAAGTATTAAAAGAACTTAAATTGATCGCCGATGATGATATAAAAAATGCGGTTAAAGACAGCCGCGTTCCCATGTGTATCGGCAACATCCTGGTCGAGTTGGGCTACATCAAGCCCGATGACCTCCAGCGTGCTTTGAACATACAGGCAGGAGAAAAAAACAGCCGCAAGCTGGGGGAAATTCTCCTGGAAAACTCTCTGATCGACGAGCAGGTGTTGTTTGACGTGTTGTCGTTGCAGATGGGATTTCCCCAAATCGAACCTGAATTCACCGAGATCGACCAGAAGCTGTTCGCCAGAGCGCCGGTCAAATGGTATGAAAACCATGATGTCATCCCGGTTCAAAAGCAGGCCGACGGGGTGCTGATTGCATTTGCTGATCCGCTGGACGGCCAGGATCTTGAAGCAGTCAAACAAGTTTTCGGCGATAAATTTATACCGGCCATTGCGCGTAAGAGTTCGATCAGACGTGCCATCGGCAGGTGTCAGAGCGGTGATCTCAATAAAGAGCTTTCCGCTTCGGACGAAAACGCCATCATCCGTCTTGCCGATGAACTCCTCCGTGCCGCTGTGGAAAGGGATGCCAGTGATATTCACCTCGAACCGCTAAAAGATCAGATGCGCGTGAGGTTTCGTCAGGATGGGGTGTTGATACACTTTCAGGATTTCCCGGCGCAAATCATGCCGGCTCTCACCAACCGGATCAAGGTGCTGTGTGAGGTTGACATCACCGAAAAGCGCAGGCATCAAGGAGGGCGGTTTTATTTTGATTATCCCGGCGGTCACATTGATCTGCGGGTATCATTTTTTGTCACGGTGCATGGTGAGAAGATTGTCATGCGGCTCTTAAACCGCAAGAGCGTATTGCTTGATATTGAGGATATCGGATTGTCCCAGCGGATTTTAACACGTTTTAAGCAAGATGCGCTGTATTTTCCAAGTGGTGTTATCATTATTACCGGTCCCACAGGCTCGGGCAAGACAACAACGGTATACGGCTGTATTAACCACATCAATGACCCTCAAACGAGTATTATCACAGCTGAGGAGCCGGTTGAATATATTATTGATGGCATCGCCCAGTGCTCTATCAATCCTAAAATAAATCTGACCTTCGAGGAGACCCTGCGGCACATTGTACGCCAGGATCCGGACGTCATCGTGATCGGCGAAATCAGGGACAGCTTTTCAGCAGAAGTTGCAGTCCAGGCGGCCCTCACAGGCCATAAGGTGCTGACGACATTTCATACCGAGGATAGTATCGGAGGCATTGTCCGGCTATTAAATATGAACATTGAAGCCTTTTTAATTTCATCGACGGTGGTGAGCGTGATGGCCCAAAGGCTCTTAAGAAAAATATGTCCCCACTGCGTTACAATCTACAAACCCACGCCCGCTGACTTTCAACGCATTGGATATACACCCGATGATATCAGAAATGCGGAGTTTCGAAAAGGAACGGGGTGTGGCCATTGCCAGTACACAGGTTATAAGGGCCGGGTCGGTATTTTTGAATTGCTTATTCTCGACGAACCGGTTCGCAGTGCCATCATTGAGCAAAAGACCAGTCAGGACATTCGCAAAATCAGCACTGAATCCGCCGGTCTTGTCACCCTGTTAGAAGATGGTCTGGTTAAAGCAGCGGCAGGACTCACCTCAATTGATGAAGTGCTTCGCAGTCTCCCTCGATTGCAAAAACCACGACCGCTGCCGGAATTGCAGCGTCTTTTGGAAGGGTAAGTATGCATCAGGACAAATCATTTATAGAGATCCTCGACCAACATCTGGCCTCCAGCGATGCTCGGCTTCCCGTGTTTAACACAACCGCTCTGCGCATACAGCAGGAAATAGCCAACGAGGAGCCGGAATTGAGTTTGATCGAAAAGCTGATTGTCAGTGATCAGTCCCTGACAGCCAAAGTGCTGAGTGTCTCAAATTCCGCTTTTTATAAGGGGCTTCAGCAAGTATCTACGGTGCGTAATGCCATTGTCCGACTGGGTATTAATGAAGTTTCAAATATCGTTATGCTCATTACCCATGAGAATCACTTTCATTCCAAAGATCCCTTTGTGCACGGTATTATGCGTGCACTCTGGCGGCACTCGGTTGGTTGTGCGATGGGCTCCAACTGGCTTGCCAAACAATGCGGACTACCTACTCTGGCGCATGAAGCTTTTTTTGCAGGATTACTGCATGATGTGGGGATGCTGTTTATTTTAACCGTTATTGACGAACTCAAACACGCGGATGAATTAAAGGCTCATTCATCGAATGCATTGCTCGTTGAAGCCATGAATACCCTGCACACCAATCATGGTTATTCATTGATGTCTCACTGGAATCTACCCCAAAAATACAGCAAAATTGCACGTGACCATCACCAGGAGGAATTCGACCCGAATAATTTGCTGCTGGTGCTGGTGCGGCTGGCAGATAAGGCTTGCTGTAAATTAGGCATCGGGCTGGACAAGGACCCGTCCATTGAGCTGGTTGCCACTTCTGAAGCTGAGGCCCTCCACATTTCGGAAGTGGATCTTGCCAGGATGGAAATCATGCTGGAAGATTCCCAGGTATTTGATGCTTGAAGGTGGCAAGACCTTGTAATTGGAAATCTGGCTGTTTAGCCTTCAGTTTCTACTTTTATGGACTTTGTGGCAAATATTAAAACACAAGCACCAAATTCCAAATGGTTCGAAAAGGCGTTCGACAGGTTCACGGTCCTGAGCAAAGTCGAAGGACTCACCACCCTGAGCCGAGTCTGAAGGAATACTGGATTATTTATAAAAATATTTTCGTTGGATCAATTATCCAACAACAAAAACAAGACAGCGGAATTAAATGGCGTTTTTGGTCCACCAGGAATAGATTGTCCGTTTCGAAGAAGATTGCCTCGTCCGGTGGGCCAAGGCATTGCGCTGTCGCTGGCCGAAGCCACATCCCAAATTTGAACGCCGCCGGTTCCGGATCCCAGGGTGTCCTTCAAGGAGATAATAATTTCGACAGTTCCGTCTTGATCTACGTCGGCCAGCGTAGGCGAACTCATGCTTCCTCTCTTTGACAATGCGACTTTATGGAGCTCTATTCCCGCAGCATCCAGAACGATCAAATGGGAAACATCCTGCGATGTGGAGTAGGTGCAAAAAATGATTTCCGCCACGTTGTCTTGATTGAGATCGCCCGCAACGGGGCCCGATGCCCCGATGAAATCTCCTCCGGGAGTGTCGAAAGTGTAGCTCCAAAGCAAATTGCCGGCCGGGGAATAACAGCGCATTTTTCCGTCATACGACGGCACGATGATTTCCGGGCGATCGTCACCGGCAATATCGGCTATGGCCGGAGCGGGCGCCACTTGAACGATATTGTCTTCATATCCGGTATACAAAGGCATTCCGGAACAAATGGGATTCTCGAATCCAGACACGCGAGTCATGTCCGGATTCAACACCCACAGACAATTGCCGCGATTGACGTATTCCCCCGCCAGTTCATGGTCTGAATAGAGAATCACTTCAGGCAAGCCGTCACCGTCAACGTCTCCGAAAGCCGGTGGGGAATTGGTGAATTCATCCCGATCGCTGCCGTCCGAGCCCCATCCTTGTATTGCCAGGTTGATGTCATGAAACATCGGTACGGAGCTTACCCAAGGCTGCTTGAACATCGGGTTGGCCGGCATAGGACTCCCATCGGCATACATAATCCCAATGTGACAGATGTCATAAGTGCTGATCACTTCAGGGCGTTTATCGCCGTCCATGTCGACCGCACCGATATTTTGATTGTACCCACCAAAATCATTGCAGTCATCGCAATTTTGAACCTGAGGCCAACCCGAAATCACTCTTCCGTCAAGATTCCAGGCTACGGTGACCGGTCCGCCGGATGTCTTGACTGCAAGAATCTCAACGGTGTTGTCCAAGTCCAAATCCACGGCAGCTATGGATCGGATTTCACTGGTGGACCCTGGAAATGACTGGGGCCATCCCTGGAGGATAAAACCGTTATGATCATAAACCGCAACTTTATTGCTGTATGCGATTGCGATCTCACCGTCCCCGTCCCCGTTGAGGTCACCCACGACCGGAGAGGCGTATTGACGGCTGGAACCATGATCAGAAGGGGATGAAGAATTTTCACCTACCGGCGCCCGCCATTTCAATGCGCCGTCGGAACCCCATACATAAATTACGCTGTGTCTGGAAGCAATGATTTCGTTTCGCCCGTCTTGATCCAAGTCGAACACCGCTGGGGATGCAAACCAGTTTTCATCCCAACTGGCTGGCAGCGTCGTTCGCAAGGTCGGAGCAATTACTGGTTCAGCGTAGGTCATATTCGCCCCTAAACAGAGAATCAGCCACAGGAAAATATATACTTTACAATGACAAACCACACCATTTTTCATAATCGTTCTATTGTAGCAAATTTTGCAAAGTTAAACTCAGCGGTCAAAAATTTCAGCATCGGGAGGCTCGCGACAGGTTAGCTCAGGGTGGTGAGTCCTTCGACGTTGCTCAGGGCTGTGAGCCTGTCAAACGGCTTGTCGAACCATTTGTTATTTGGGATTTGTGGTTTGATATTTCCTGTTTAACCGCATTCGGATCAGACCGGAAACAAATGGATAGGCGGACTACTCCTGGCAAAGCATTACTCTTTGGCGCCGGATTCCATCAGGATCTTAAAGAGTGAAACATCGCGTTTTTTCAAGGCATAAGCCAAAGCGGTCATTCCGGTGTTATCCTCGGCATTCACATCGGCACCGTGCCCAATTAATAATTTGACAATATCGCTGCGATCTCCGGGAGCCCGGGCCGCATAAATTAAAGCTGTTTGACCATCTTTGGTTTTCGTGTTTACTTTAGCCCCTTTGGCAATCAGCACGTTGGCAATATCTGTTTTACCTTTCATGGCGGCTACGATCAGGGGCGTCTCACCGGCTGAATACCCGCTCAAATCCCTGGCGTTCACATCGGCCCCCCGCGAAATTAAAAGCCGGATAATGGATTCCTGCCCTTCGATGATCGCTTCGACCAGGGCCGTATGTCCGGCATTATTGATCATTTTGACGTCTGCACCGGCATTCAACAGCATCTGAACCACATCGTAATGACCGTTCATACTGGCCTCGTGTAATGCGGTTGATTTCCATTGGGAAGCGGCGTTAACATCCGCCTCCCATTCCAGTAACAGTTGGACAATACCGGTATGGCCATTTTGGGCAGCATTCATCAGGGCCGTACGTTTGGCGAGGTCCTGAGCCTTGACATCGGCCTTATTGACCAATAGCAGTTGGACCATCTCAAGATGCCCCTGTTCGGAGGCCAGCATCAACCCGGTCTCTCCAAATTCGTTGGCGGCATCAACATCCATTCCGATGGCTAAAAACCTGCCAACCACCTTGGTGTTCCCTTTCTCGACATGGCTCACCAGGGCTTCCAATGTATAGGGGATATTCTCCTGGGCCAGTTCCGTCCGTGCCGCCTCCGGGGTAATCGCCGCAACCGGGTGACCCATCAAACAAAAAATGATTACCACCAACCATATTTTATATTTCATTAATGACCTCGTCTAAATATCAGAAAAAATTCCCGGCACTTCTTAATAAGATACCGAATGTTATCATTCTTTATACAGAAAGTACAGAAAACAGCCACTTAGAAGTCAAAATAAAAAGTTAGTAATGCTCGAAAATAATTAACATTTCTTTCCACATGAACCGGTCCTGAGGCCCTTTCAAATGTTTGAGGACAAGGCGTCGATTCGGTTTAAAAGCGGAGCGTACACGAAGTACGTCAGCATTTTAAACTGAATCGCAACGCAGTCATCGGACATTTGAAAGGGCCTCAGGACCGGTTCTAGATGGAACTGAACACAAATCCGCATATAGCCTTTGGCCAAAAATAAGTGGACTTTTGAGGCAGGGTACCTCCGCTGTTGCAAACGGTTTTGACTTCCGAAATCGATATCTCATTGGTAATTAGAGCTAACTGGGCCTCTCGTTTCAACACTTTGGCCAGACAGGCGGCGAAACTTCTTTCATATTCGATACAGGACGAAGTGCTTTGATCACGGCCTTGAATTCCCAGGATTTGCTGAATGATAAAATAATGCATGATCGTCAGGTCCAGGGCCTTGACGTCATCCGGAAAATTCCACCTCATGGTGGCATGAGCATCCGGCTTTAAGCTGATCTGATAGGCATTTTCGGCAAAGATCAGCCCGAAAGTCCATTCTTTTCCGGCGATGACTTCAGGCATAATGTCCGGATTGGGTGCCGGCCTGAGGGTAAAATAGTTTTCAAGCTTTTGGACGATCGATGTTTCGTCAAAATATTCCAGGCCTTTGATGAGACGATGGGTGGGCAGAATTTTGAGGTCTTCGGCTTCGGTGTTTGTCAGCCACATTAAATGATAGTTATAGCCTTCATGGCCGGTGTGATGAGGGTTGGTGGACATTTGCTGCCGCATGAAGGCCAATGATCCGGTGTAGCGATGGTGACCATCCGCTAAAATCACCTGCTTTTCTTTCATAATTTCCACAAAGCGTTTAATGACTCCGGGATCGCGAATGACACCCAACACATCCCGGATGCCCTGATAGTCTTCGGTTTCGCAGATCGGGGATTGCATGCTGTCATCCATAAATTTTTCCAGTTCAAATGTTCTGTCCGTATAAAGACCGTGGGTCGGGCTGGCATTTAACCGGGTTGCCGCGAGCAACGCTACCTGCTCATCAACTGATCCGGGCATAGTGTTTTCATGCCTCAGGATAACATTCTGGTCCCAGTCATAGATCCTGATTTTGCTGATGAATCCCCTGCGGCAATAGCGGGATGGATCGCCCGGAAGCCTGAAGTGCTGGTAATAAACATAGATCGTGGCATCAGTGTCCCTCTGGAGACAGCCTTCGGCTTTCCATTGACCCAATATTTTGGAGGCGTTTTCTGACGGGCGCTCTCCGCCGGGGATCGAAAGATGGATGCTATTTTTGGGATTGCCGTACAGGGCGGCTTTCTCTTTCTCAGAGGCCACATCAAAAAGCGGAGATGTTAACTCACCGATGTTTTTCACCAGTTTGTCATTGTATCTCCAGGCTCTAAAAGGTTTGATTTCCGCCATATCTTCAAGGATATTACCATATTTTGGGCTTGAATATCAAATTCAAACTTCAGCCTGCCGATTTAACTCAAAAATTGCTCAACTTATTTAAAAAATTACCGATATAGGAGATAATGGCCCCGGCAGCTCAAGTTCGCAAATCAAATCTTTCATAATGGTTTGAAACCACTTCTATTCGATATTGTCAACCGGCGGTAACAAAAATATGTCTTGTAATAACAGCAAGGTATGGATTATTTCCGAAGGGCGGTTTTCTGATGGAGACCTGAACCGGATGGTTGAAGGCGATGCCACCGGACCCTGCAAAGAGTATATAATTTCAGACATTGGGCGTTATCTGTTGAATCCGAATTCCATAGAGGTCAAAAAAAAGCTGATCGGCGGCGAAATCCATAGCAAACAGGGTCCTATTAAACAAATACGAAAAGCGTTTCACAAAATCCTGCCGGGCTCTTCGAAGCGACTGGAAAAAAATCCCATCTTCTCGCCGGGCGTCATTGTCTCCCGCTATAAATTGCAGATCCCTCCCATGAAGGATGATCATCTTGAGTCTCATTTAAATCAGATTGTAGAGCAGTTGAGGCCCTATGATTCGGTAGTCAAAAAATTAGTTCAGCTGAATCCACGTAAATTAATTCAAATTGTAGGAATCTGCGAAGATGTCGGTGGCAATTATTCCTACTTAAAGTTACAGGGCAGCATCGAGGAAAAAATCAAATATTTGGGTAACTTCATTTCAAAAGACGTCGGTGTAATTCTCAATAAAGCCTATATTGCCGATGGTTTATTTGAATTGCGCGGGTATGATTTTTTATCCTATGACCCGTCTAAAAAATTTAAACTGATCACCTATAATTCCGGCGGCGATCAAAAAGCATGTGTATTGACCGCTAATAATGAAATCGATTTTTATTTAAAAGACGGTCATCTTTTAAAACATATGCATTTGCTTGAGCAATCGTTGAAGTCAAACCCCAGCTTAAGCCACGCATTTAACCTGTGCCATGAAGGGCAGGCGACACCGATCAAACTGTTTTTTAATAAAAAGCTTGAAATTGATTATTCCAAGGCCGCCCTGCCGGAAATTTATCAGGATGTATTCAAAACTCTCAAGGTGGAGTTGAACAAAAAAAACCTCGTCCAACCGATATTAAACCACCTACAGATCGGTATATCGCTCAGTTATATTCTGCTTTCAGATTGTCAGCAGGATCGAATGCATACCGACATTTCGGTTTTGCATGATTTAAGAGCGCTGGAACCGCTCCGCAAAAATTTGCCCCATGTGTATTCCGCAGTGGTAAAACAGGCGACGATATCAGAAGCCGGCAGATTTTATCTACTGGATTCCATCAACGGTTATAGCAATGCCTAATGATTACAACGAAAATGACTATCAGTGGATAAAGGAACTGCTGGATTATCCCGCAAATCTGGAACAGCGCCTGGGCCAATTTAGTGATACCTCACAAATCAGGCTTCCGGATGATCCCATTGATTGCGTTATCTTTCAGGATCGCGCCAAAAGAGCCATCCGAAAAATTGCCCAGAACAAGGGTCACATTCTCATGGTGGGAAGGCCGGGTACCGGAAAATCAATGCTGGCCAACATGTTTAAAGAGGTCCTGGATAAGTCCATCGGAGATTATTTAAGGCCGAAGGAAACCATTGTGGCCTATCCGGGCAAGGATCGTAACCATATCCGTTTTGCCTATGAGCACCCGGCCAAGATCGATTTAATCATATCGGATTTACATGCTGCCATCGAAATCGCGCGCAACAATTGTGATCAATTCAGTCTTTCCGATCAGATACAATCAGCCCGCAAGGTTAAAATTGCCCTTATTATTGCCACCTGCCTGGGGGCCGCCGGCGGTTTCTACTTTCCACCGGCCTTTATTGCGGCCGGACTGACCGGGATGGGGTCCATTTTCATGTATATGCAGGAAAATAATCACCGGGCCCAGGAAAAAATCCAGCGTGAAAACAACAGCGGCACCAAAAATGAAGTCAAACATGTGCAGGATATGGTCCCTGAAATTCTCTACGATCCTCGCAAGGACAAGGATTTGATGGCCCGGATTTCTGAACCCAGCGCCAGAAACATGAAGGGCGGATTTCGGCATGATCCCTATCAATCGGGAAATCTTCAGACACCCTGCCACATGAGGGCTTATATAGGTGCGCACGCCAAATCCCCGATAATTTATATCGATGAATTGAAAACATTGGTCAAGGTCGGATACATGGCGGATTTACTGGAGATCATGCAGAATAAGAAGTACCTCCTTGAAGGCGGCCGCAGCACTGGCAGCGGAGCGGCTGATCGATCGGAGAATCACTTAAAGGCCGACAATATCATTGTGGCCTGCTGCAACCATGATACCCTGGCCTACTTGCAGGAAGAAGGGGACGGCGCTTTTCTCAGCAGAATTGAAGACAAAGGGGAAATCATCCACATGGAGAGCGCTGTTCCTGAGAATGAAGAAAACGTCAAACAGATAGCCCAGTATGTCAAGCAGGAAATTCTCAATCTGGCAGAAGAATTCGAAGCGGCCTGGGGTGAAGTCATCGAAAAAGAAGGTTACGAAAGCGTCAGAATAAGAAGCGAGCACATATACGGCAGGTGTCTCCCGCAAGATTTTAAACTAACCGCGCGTGATTTTAGCAGAGACGCCGTATTGGAAATTGCCAAAGAATTGCGCTGCCGGTCTTCGGACGGAAAATTTAGTAGTATATTGCGGCCGATCAACGGAATCATTAAAGCGGCGGAATTTGAAGCGGTTCTGGAAGGCGCGCTACTGGTGGAACCAAAACATATTCGCCAGGCTTTGCAGGAGCACCTGAGCCTAGAAGGCGGAATTTCAAAAGAAGTCGGCGAGCATAAAAATAGCCTGAAAAAATATATCAGTTCAATGACCGATTCCATTGGTTATGTCGTCGGTCTTGCGGTCATTCACTCAAAATCAAGCGGGCAGATGCACGGACAGCCGTTGCCGATTCACTGTCAGATCAATGTCGGGACCGCCGATACGGTAGTGGCTCCCGGCAAGATCGGCGATATTGCCAAAGCGGCCGCCCAAAATGTCAGGGCTTCCATAAAGAAAGTGCTGAATAAAATAGGAGCGCCCTATGTCGGGCATGAAATGTATGTAGAATACATCCAAGCCCACGGCGGTGTGGAAGGCGACAGCGCCTCGGTGGCGATGGATATCGCCCTGGTGTCGGATTACATCAAGCAGCCGGTTAATCAGCGTTACGGGGTGACCGGTTCCCTGACGGGTGACATTATTCTGGCCGTCGGCGGGGTGACCGAAAAAATTAGATCGATCATGGATCCGTCCCTCGGCATGGAAGGCGCCTGCATACCCTGGCTGAATAAATACGATGTCGAGCCGCTGCTGATCAATGCGGATAATGAGTATATTCAAAAAGATGAAATCCCCGGCATCCGGATTTTCCGACGGAACGGTAAAAAGGATCCTTTTGATATTTATTTCTGCAAAACTAAATATAATGTCTACAAGATTCTGATGGGGTTGGATACAGAAGCGGTCGAAGCCCGCATGGCTGAGCAGAGCAAGCAGGATCTAGCCTTCATGCAGAATTTAAAGGAGGATTAATTTTGAAAAAAACGATTTTACATCTTATGATTGCATTGGTTTTTATCAGCCTTTCTTTATGGGCGTGTTCCAGTGGTACCGAGGACGAATCAGAAAAAGGCGCTATTAAAGAAATGACCGATCAAGTTGCCAAGGACATCGTACACCATATCCGTACTCCCATTAACAAGGCTCGTGCCGTCAAAGAGCGGGAGGAAGACCGACAAAACGATTGGGAGGACACTGCCGAAGAATCGTCCCGAATTAACTAGAAGTGGTATCAAAACCACGCCTGAGGTTTTACTCGCCCCTGGTCGGTTTATCCGCAGCTAAGTCCATCGATTCGTAAATACGATGACGTATTTACTCACTCGAGGTTAGTGCTGGGTAATTTGGTAGATGTGCTGATGTAAGGTGCAAATTATTGTGATGATGGATTTATAGCCGGAATCTAATTAATGCCAATGTAAGCAGCTACCACAACATCTTGGGTGAAGGTGGACCACAAGAAATTATTCAACGATTGTAGATTTTGCTACATAATCACAACTTGTACGGAATCTGCCCACCCGATTAAATTTTCATTTATTGATGCAATTTAATTTCACGCCTGCGTTTTATCCACCCTTTCTGCATACGCCAGGTTGTCCACCCCAGCCAGATATGAAAATCCTGGCCGTCCAAAATGGTAGGCGGACGAGAAACCCGATTTTTTCCTTAGACCGTCGGGAAGTCAGGACGGCCAGCTGCCGAATGCCTGCTTTTCGAATTTCATCAATCCGTCACCGCCCTTGTATATGTTGATCCAGGCATTCCAGTTTTTGGTGTTCATTTCAGGATAATCTAAACGAAAGTGGCTGCAGCGGCTCTCTTTGCGCATGAGAGATGCCTTGAGCTTCATTTCTGCGCTAATTATCATGTTAGAGGTTTCATAAGCCAACCGCAATTCATGCAAATCCGCAGCCCTAAGCATTGGCATGTGATGATCTCTCAACTCTTCAACATAGGCCAGTGCCGCTTTTAGGAGGTTTTCTTTCTTTATGTATATTATGAAATTGGGAATCATGATGCTTTGTAGGGTTTGAGTCACCCAAGCAGGACTATAACCAGCCTCTCTCTTTAAAGGCGCAAGTATCTCTTCTTGTACCTTATTCATTTTAGCCTTTGAAATATTTGGCATTTCAAGGCCCTGGCAATATTCAGCAGCAGCCTCCGCAGCAACAGCGCCCTGTACCGCAGAACCGGCTAATGAGGATCCTACCTGGGTATAGATTGCACCAGCCATATTGGAACCTAATGCATCGCCGGCAGCGTATAACCCTGGGATGTTTGATTCACATTTTTCGTTGATGGGAACTAAGCCTTCCGACTTGTGGATAGACATGCCAGCAGAGGAACCACCAACGGGTGTCCCTCCCATTCCGGGAGGCGCTCCGCCTTCCTGGTGATCCTTTCTCGGGCCTTGCTCTCTTACTGGAGGTCTGCTTCGATTAAATTCAGCAGGTCTATAAGGTCCGCCCGCAATTGCAGTATTCCTTTCCATTCCCGGACCTCCCCTCTTAATTGGGCTTCCAGAAATGTAAGCCATATAATTTAAATCCACACCCAAATCATGGTGTACTTCGACACTCGTTACGCCGGGTTTTCTTTCGAACATACCATGCCAACCGTCAAAGCAGGCTGCCGCATTTTTAGCTTGACCAGGATGCCCGTCGTTCCATTCCTTACCTGTAACTTTTGCGCCAATATTATAGGCCATAATTGTACCATCGTGGGTGAGGTCACAAATCGGAAATCCATTGGGTTTAAAACCGCCGGCTCCCGTACAGAGAATAACACTCTTCGACCTAAAAACATGGATCTTTTCTTCATCAAGGCTGAAACCGGCCGCACCTGCAATTCGGCCGTCTTCTTTGATGAGATGAGTGATGACGATTCTCTCAAAAACTGAAATATTCCGTTCTTTGATGGGTTTGTTAAAACAATTGTTATAAAGAGGGGATTCAAAAAATCCCCACTCCCTCAGTTCATTGACACGGGCAAGCGAATGCTCTGCCATTTGACGGGTATAAACCGGATTATTAGTGCCCAATGCAGAACGAGAGACTGTATCCACAAATTCATCAAGACTTATTTTTGCAGAACTGGGATCGAATGCAAATATTCCTTTTGCAAAAGGAGTTTGACCCGATGAACCCAAACGGCCTTTAGAAACAAGTGTCACTTTGGAGCCCGCATCATGTGCCTTGACGGCTGCAAATAATCCTGCCATTCCACCGCCCACAACAAGCACATCCGTCTCGTTTTCTGCATACGTTATTTTGTCTATATCCATTTCAGGGATATTGGCGCTGCACTCTGTGTGCTCTACGGATAATCCCATGGCGGCCATAGCCGCAAGCCCTGCGGCACCGCCTGCAAGTGCCATGAATTTGCGGCGGGACATGTCATTTGGATCTTGAAAAGTTGTCATTTATACCTCCCTGGTTTTCTTGGATTTTTTAAGAGTGTAGGCTTTCAGACGGAGCATAATCCCGCCTGCAGTCAGCATGCTGATTAAGATTGACATGACAAAGCTAGAATGACGGCCAAGATCGATGACGTGCCATGCGGCAATAGAAATAAACAGCATTGCCAGAATGCCGTGAAAAACCCGCCAGGTTTTGTATTTCATGGGCAGCTTTTTACGTGCAAGAGACGTAATTGCCAATGCCAGCATCAAACACCATGCAATGATTCCAAGCACAATCCCCTGGTTGGTAAAGGTGGTAATGATAGTGATGAAAGCGTCAACAGGGGCGACACCCGACTCAAAAAACCTTGGTACAACTAAAAGGACAGGGTGAACGAGAAGTACGATTACGAATGTATACCCGATGATTTTATGATATTTTATCACTTTGCTCATCTTAAGATTTGCAACAGCAGATCTATTCGTGCGTGTCCAAAAAAACTGTCCAATCATCTGGTAAAAGGCCAGAATAGTCATGACGGAAAGTGATTCTTTCCATAACGAACGCTCCGGAAAATTACCCATTGTCAAGATAAGCAAGGGCATGCCCGTAAAAGCCAGTACTGACTGTTTAAGAAAATTGTTTTTGATATACGCACGCATTTTTACCCCCATGAAACCACAACCGGAATAGATTTCTCCGGTGAGATGATGATTGCATCAACAGGACAGTACATCCGGCACAAATGACATATCTGGCAATCCGCCGGATATGCGATGATTGCTTTTTTAGTCTTTGCGTCCTGACGGATAACATCTGTGGGACAGGTTTTGACGCATGTCCCGCAGCCGATACAGCCTTTGATAAGTTTTATGGTCATAATTTTCTATTATCCTCACTTCTTTCAACAGAATTACATTCTGCTGCTCATCTCAAAACTCTGATTAGAGTTGCTTTTTGCCAATAATTTATAATTGTACGTTCCCACTTCAAATTCATTTATGTAATTATAATCAGAGTAACTTTTTTGCATCGTACCCAGGTAATTATCCAGTTCATACCGGTTCGCAAAGATCCGCTGCTTCGGAAAAGCGTTGATGATATCGAACACTTTTTTAATGTGGGGCTGAAAATTCATCAGAACGATCCTGCCGCCTCGCGATTTCATCGCCAGATGGGCTTTAAGGATAACGTGCAGCCCTTTGGAGTTGATGTAACTGACCTGTTTCATATCAAACATAATAATTTCAGATTTTGACTCATAAATCTGATCTAATTCATTTTGCAGGATCGGGGATGTAATCGCATTAATCGAACCAATGGGATGAATGATAAAAAAGCCCTCTCCTTTTTCCCTGACATAAACACTTAAATTAGAACTGCCATTAACCTTGTAATCAGCCATAATTTCATATTCTGTTCTCATAATGATCTCCTTTTTGTATAATTTGGTTTAAACTTCACAACCCAATCATTCTTATGTTTTGGCTTGGAAGTTTTTATTTTTTTTGAATATTTCCTTGTCGGTTTTGTGCTTAAGATAAGTGAAAGATGTAAAGAAATTATGTTAGTCGGGGAAAATATTGTAAAGATTTTGTAAATCTGAACCCGTTACTGGCTTTGAAACTGACCGACGGCGTCTTTGCCGGTCTTCTTGATGGCAAACAGGGCCTGGTCGGCCGCGGCAATTAGACCTTTCGAATCTGCAGCATGTTGCGGCCAGGTCGCTACTCCAAAGCTGGCTTTCAGTCGAACCTCTAAGTTCTGGTCTAACACATAGACAGTATCTTTCATGCGGGATCGGATCTCAGAAGCTTTTTGCAGCGCCAGGGTCTGATCCATCCCCGGCAGGACCACCACAAATTCGTCCCCCGCGTAGGCCACGGCATAAGCCGGCTCTTTCAGGCAATTGCCGATGGTGCGCCCCACTTCCCGGATGGCCCGACTGCCATTGAGGTGGCCATAAGTGTCGACGACCTGTTTGAAGTGGTCAAGATCCATAAATATCAGGGAAATCGGGGTGTCGGTGATTTGCGCACGTTCAATGCATCCGGCGAGAGACTGGTACAGATAGCGTTGGTTGTAAAGACCGGTCAAACCATCCCGTAAGGCTTGATCCCGAAATCGGCGCTCGCTCTGCCGCAGTGTAACTATCGTCCTTTTCAGATCGGTATAGTCTTCAACGATGGCCATAACACCGCTGACCGTGCCATCGGTTCCAGGTATGGGACTGAAATAGTAGCGCAAAAGGGCCCAGGCACCCTGGGAAGTCGTGGTGGGATGTTCGGCGATGAACGGTTCTTTTTGATCGATGCAGCACTGAATATCGGCCAAGATCCCTGATTCAATCATGGCCTGACAATCGGATAGGTTCATCGATTTTTGGTCATCGACAGAAGGCCAGGGAAGCATTTCAAGCATCTTCCGGGAGATGCCGGTTACACCTCCCTGGGTATCAGTGGTGAATATTCCGAGTGGGGCGCTATCGGCCAGTAGTCGATTTCTCTCTTCAAAGGACTTGAGTGCTGCCTCGGCCTGCTGGCAGCGCTGTTCAATCACTCGCAATTCGACAACCTGTCGGCGCAATACCTTAATTTCAGAAGAAATTAGCTCTGTACTCTCAGTTTCCTTCAACATGAGTGGATCCTTTGGATTTATTTACCTATTTCAAAAATGTCTTTAATTGGGGTTTATAAATCAGTTTTGCGCACCAGGCGGGCGTAGCTGATTATCCTGGCCATAAAATGGTTCACCTGGAACAAGTACATGTGACATGGCCGTCACTATACTCGAAGCATACGACCTGACCCGTATCGACCAAAACATAACCTGAAGCATCGTTATTATTGATGTAACTGGGAATTAAATTGCTACTATCTGATGATCCGTCAAAGCAACCGGCGATATTCATCAGTATCAGTAAAATCAAAATCATTCTTGTCGAAGTCCGTACAATTGTTTTCATCACTTTTTTCCTTTTAACCTGTTGCATACCACCCGGTTTGAAAGACACAACTCATCTGAGATGAGTTGTGTTCATCGGTTTCTCAGCTGTGCCTTAAACGAATTAGTCGCTGGTGTTGTTTTTTCTTCCGCCGCCAGGGGGGTTGTCAGGGCGTAGGACAAGCCGATCACCCTCCTGCACGCACGTGCCCGTCACCGTATCCCCGTGCGGGCTAACAAATTCTGCCGCATCCCCTGTGTTTTTGCCCTCGCACGCGGTATAAGCCTCCGGGGGCGGACCGTGATGCCTTTTGCGAGTTTCCTGAGAGGATGCGTCATTTCCAAATGCCATGATAGCAATGAAGATTACCAGCAGAGTGATAAGGATGGATGTTTTATTTGCGATTTTCATTGAAAAATCTCCTTAATTCGGTTTTTAAATTTTACCTATTTTATTGTATTTACTTGGTGCCCCCTGATCCGCCGAAGAGGCACCTCGCCGATTTACCGGTTGGCGTCATGCCTTTCAATTTTAGAAACATTTTTTATCGCCGACCTTTTCAATCGAGCGATTTGCTGAAATTTGTTTTTTGCCAGGCTTTCGATCTTGCTTTTTCGGAGACATGTCATACAGCTTCAGCTTGTTGATTTGATCTGCATTCAGAAGCTTTCCAACCGCCAGTCGCGCTTCGATTTTCTGGATAAACATTTTGCCCTTCACATCCGAAATCTTTTCCGCCAGTGAGAGAACTGCCGTATCGTCAACAATATCATCGGAAAAGGCTTTATCCATTTGCAGTCGTAAACTGTCGAGCTGTGCTTTTAACTCCAACTTTTTTTCACGAAAGGTAAAATCCGTATCCCGGACCTGTTTGACCTGCTCTGCTGTGAGCCCCAGCTTCTGAACCATTTGCGGATCACGCCAGATGCCAAGGGCAGGCCGGTGCCGGTCTTTCCTGTCAAACCCCTTATCTTGCCTTCCGTCTCCGGGTGCGAACGCCCCTGCAACTGCAGGAATCAAGCATACTGTGATCAGAAGAGCGACTACGCCTGTGCCGAGTTTTTTACTAAGTTTCGAATTCATGATGTACCTCCTATTTAAGGGTTGTGATTTTTCCGAAGATTTTTTCCTCGGTTTTGAGTTTATGATAAGAAACAAATGTAAAGATTGTTTGTTGTTCGAAGACAAAATTGTAAAGATTTTGTAAAATGGATTGCCCTGGTGTTGGGGAGAGTATAATAATAGGGCAATTAATTTTATTGGAAAGAGTGGGTTTCCCAATGACGCATCAAAATAATTTGCCGTCTAAAATGAAAATTCTGATTGTCGACGATGACAAAAAACTGTGCCAGCTTGTGGCGGACTATCTAGAACCTATGGGATACGATGTAGACTCTGCCTACAACGGCGTTCAGGGACTTCAAATGATCCTTGAGGGTGACTACCACGCGGTGATTCTGGACGTCATGATGCCGCGGATGGACGGGTTCGAAGTGCTGAAACGGTTGCGCAAGGAATCCGACATACCCGTTTTGATGCTCACCGCGAGAGGCGAAGAGACCGACAGAATTGTGGGACTTGAGATGGGGGCCGATGATTATTTGCCCAAGACCTTTTCCTCGCGCGAACTTTTGGCGCGCCTTCGCGCCGTTACTCGCCGGCATACAGTATCCGAACGCCGGGCTGCTTCTGCAGCTAAAGATAAGGTCTTGATTTTCGGAAATCTGGAAATTGAACAAAGCTCCCGAACGGTTCGCCTGGATGCAAAAACGCTGAATATGACCCCGATCGAATACGATCTATTGACAAGCCTGGCACGGGCTGCCGGGCGTGTTCTGTCAAGGGATCAACTTTTGGATGCCGTTGCCGGGCGGGAATATGAGGTTTTCGACCGGTCGGTGGATGTCCATATCTCCTCGCTGCGGCGCAAGCTCGGGGAAGATCCCCGCAATCCCGAATTTATTCAAACGGTTCGGGCTGCCGGGTATATGTTCAAAAAACCGGAGGATCAGCAATGATAAAACCGGTCTCGTCCTTATTAGTTAAAATCCTCGGCTGGTTCTTCCTGAATCTGGTCCTGGTGGTTGCGGTGCTGGCGGTGTTCTTTGCCTTTCAGCCGCAGGTGAATCTGTATGCGATTTTCGGACAAGAGGGATCCAATCGCTTGCAAACCGCGGCCATGTTGATTGCCCATGACCTGAATCAGACGTCACGGACAACCTGGTCCGAGGTACTTGCCAGACATGCAGCAATCCACCAGGTGGATTTCGCACTTGTGCTTGAAGACGGATCGCGCTTCTCTTCAAAGGATATGGAATTTCCTGAAGAAGTCATAAAAAGGGTGAGGGACACTTTGCCGCGCAAACCTCCTCCACGCCATGGTTCGCCGCCGCCTCCTCCTCCACGCCATGGTTCGCCGCCCCCTGTGTTCGACGATCCTCTAAGGCGACCGGCAAACCACGTTATTGATGATGCACGTGACTTGCCGAAAAAAGGGCCCAGCGAGAGAATACCGCCCATGCATGCCGGTGCAGATGATAAAGGACCGCATTTGATGATGCGTACGCGGCATCCGACCCGCTACTGGGCCGGAATTCGGATCCCATTGCCCTCTGAACCATTGCGGCCACCGCCGCACGCCTTTGTATTTGCCGTGTCGGATTCGGTAACGGGAAACGGATTTTTTTTCGATCCGGTTCCGTGGATGGTCGTTGCCGCAACGGTGATTCTGATATCGGTGCTGTTTTGGATCCCGATGGTCAAACACATCACGCAGCCGCTCAGACGCATGACCCGTGCAACCGAGGAGGTTGCCAACGGACGCTTTGATGTATCCATCCATGAACCAAGGGCCGATGAGATCGGACGCCTGGCAAGGGCAATAAAAAACATGACCTCACGGTTGTCCGCTTTCGTGAAAGGTCAAAAACGGTTTTTGGGAGATGTGGCCCATGAACTGGGTTCCCCCATCGCACGGATCCATTTCGGCCTAGGCGCCTTGGAACAGCGGGTCGACGGGAAAAGCCGCAAGCGGGTAATCGAGGTCATGGAAGATGTCGATCACCTGTCCAAACTGGTCAACGAGTTGCTGGCTTTCTCGCGGGCCGACTTGAAGTCAGACACCGTTAGGCTAGAAAATATAGATCTACTCCCGGTTGTTCAAGCGGCGGTGAAGCGGGAGGGCACACCGGCAGTGAAGATCACTACCAAAATAAATCCGGAAATCCGTGTTGTCGCATCCGCCGATCTTCTGACCCGAGCGCTGGCGAATTTGATAAGAAATGCCATTAAATACGCCGGTGACGCTGGCCCGATAGATGTAACGGCCGAAAAAAAATTAGGTGTAGTTGAAATAGAGGTTCGAGATAACGGCTCAGGTGTTCCTGCAAATCTCCTCGATCAGCTTTTCGAACCTTTCTTCCGACCTGAAGCTTCGCGGGATCGAGATTCCGGTGGTGTGGGGCTGGGACTGGCTATCGTGAAAACCTGCGTTGAAACTTGCAAAGGAACTGTCTCAGCTGCCAATCTCCAACCCAATGGATTTGTAGTCACAGTTACATTAAACTACTAAATATTTCATACTTAATATTGGGTTGAATACATGCTTGCCAACAACCTCTCTTAAAGTGATTCATTCATTGATCACAGCCCGCTTTAGATTATATAATTTAATCTATTCATTTCCGTAATTTTGAGCGACCCCTATATATTGTATTTGTTGTAAACTTAGTCAGAGTTTACATTCCCTGAATTTAAAATTTGGAGGGATTTATAATTTTTTGGATGTGCTGACGCAATATGAAATTTTGGGACTTTGTAGATTAGGTTTAAATCGGATTAAATTGTTACCGAACCAAAACTTGGGACTGCTTGCCAGAAGACCAAACATCAGACAATTGCTGATTTTGGAATTGAAGAAAGGCATTTCATTTTTTCAATTCATCCCAGGCCAGCATGGCTCTGCGTTGATGCGGGATGGTGATAGTTCCACAGTGGCTTCTAACTCAATTGGGGTACTAGTAGCTACGTGCCCTTTAATGCAACAGGTGTTTTGCCGGCGTGGCGTATGGCGGCGCGGGCCAGAATAGTTAAAGAATCGAAATAGGGCACCGGAAGATGCTCCTTACCGAGGGCCAGCGGAATCTCCGTACAGCCGGCAATAATGGCGTCGGCGCCATCCGGCTCTTTGTCGATCAGATTGCGGGCGGCTTCGATTAGATCGTTTGTGATTTCAGATCTGGTGCGTGGCGATCGGAAATCTTTAATATCTTTGATGGCATCAAGTATTTTTGTCTGGGCGGCTCTGTCCGGCAGGAGGGTGTTGATATTATCCTCGGCCAGGCGTTTTTGAAAAAAGCCGGCCTTAATTGTTGCGATGGTTCCCATGAGGCCAACGGTTCTGATGTCTGGAAGTTCCCGGCCGACTGCTTCAGCAACCGCATCAAAAATAGATAAGATCGGCAAATGAGTTTGCGCCTGGATTTCCGACAGGAAAAAGTGCACGGTTACGCAGGGTATAATAATAAGACCGGCACCGGCCTTTTCCAGAGCCCGGCATCCTGCAACCAGGGCCGGAACCGGTGACTGACCGTCGCCAAGGATGGCAGCAATTCGATCGGGTATCCCGGGGTTGGAATCGATGACTACTCTGAGGTGTTCCCGGTCCGTTTTGGCCGGTGTGTTTTTGATAATTTTGCCAAAGCAGTCCAGGGTTGCTTCCGGTCCCATGCCGCCCAATATTCCAATCACTTTTTCCATAGCTAAAATCTACCATCCTCGCATCGGCCGCCATTCGTCCACGACCCGGTTTCCCTCAACCACATGATATTTAGGAAATAGAGCCGCGGTCAGGCAGGAGTGGTTGGGAATGATTTGTAAGAGACTGCCCACGGGAAAATCATCGCAGGCGATTGATGCCTCGCTCGTTATCAGGCCGTGTTCTTGCGATATGTCGAAAAGTTTTAAATGAGGGTATCCGGGTATTGCGCCATATACGATTTCATCATCCAGGTGCACGGCCCCCGGATCCTTGGAGAGCGCAAGGGCACCGGCGTCGATCAGCATCTGATGGCGCTGCGGGTAATTGGCCACCACCGTGGTCAATACAGTAGCGGCCGCCTCCTCAAGACGGCATGAACCAATATCTGATTGAAACTTGTCAAAAAAGGCATAATTCCCCGGTCGTATCTCAGATATCCCCTGCCAGCCGGGAGCATGAATCGCCGTCGGAGTAGAACCGACACTGATCGTTTCACAGGCCAGCCCGTGTTGTTTCAAGCGATCGGCAAATTCCACCATGACATCTCGTTCCTGCCTGGCAATCATAATGATTTCTTCCGGATTGCGACAGTGGTATGAATGTCCGGCATGGGTCAATATTCCCCTGAAGATGATGTGTTGTGAGGCATGCATCTGTTTGGCAAGTTGAATACTTTCGGCCGTGGAAGGGTCCACGCCGGCGCGATGATAGCCGCAATCTATCTTTAAAAAAACCGAGAAACATACATTGTTGTCCCGCCCGTAAGCCTCAACAGCCAACACCGTTTCCAACTGATCTATCAATATATGAAAGTGCTTCATCCGCCCGGTTAATTCAGCAGCCTCGGCCATTTTGTTGGGCGTGATGGGGAAGGCATAGGTAATGTTATCAAATCCGGCTTTTTGAAAGAAACGGGCCTCGGCCAGGGTGGATACCGTGATGCCGGAAGCCTCCTGCGGGGTTTGCATGCGTGCAATTTCAGCAGTCTTGTGGGTTTTTACGTGCGGACGCAGGCAAACGCCATGCAACCGGGCCCGCTCTTTCATATTTCGAATATTGGTTTTTAATTTTGGCAGATCAACTAAAAAAGCCGGTGTCATTAAATTGGTAATATCCATGGTCATTCCATTCTCAATCCGCAATCCGAATTCCGCAATTCGCAATCATCATTATTCCAGTATCTCAGACATATATACCTGCAGAGCCGGCGATCCACCGGTGTGAACGAAGAGTACATTTTCTTCCTTGTTAAAATATCCCTGGCGCACAAGGTCAATTAATCCGGCCATTGCTTTGCCGGTGTAGACCGGATCCATCAGGATGCCTTCGAGCCGGGCGAGCATCCGAACGGCTTCAGCCATCTGGTCGGTGGGAAGGGAGTAACCCGGGCCCACATAATCGCCAAAACACAAAATTGCCTCCCTGGGGATTTCAGATGCGATACCAACATGGGTTGCGGTCTGTTTAACGAGATCATAAACCAGTTCTTCCTGTTCTGCTTTGGGGCGGCTGACGTTAATACCGATAACGGGCAAATTGCTGTTGGTGCCGTAAAATCCGGTAACCAAACCGGCGTGGGTGCCGGTGCTGCCGCTGGCGCAGACGACACGATCGATGCTGAGGTTCTGTTCAAACAATTGCGCCAGAAGCTCTTCGGCGCAGGCCACATAACCGGTGGCGCCGATTGAATTCGATCCGCCCCCGGGGATGAGATATGCCTTGCGTCCCTCAGCAGCTACTTCTTTGGTTACCTCTTGCATGGCTTGCAGCATGTCCGATCCGCCCGGCACCACTTTTATTTTTTCAACACCCAGTAGTCGAAATAAAAAATTATTACCACCGGCTTGCGGATTGTAGCTGCCGGGCACCCGTTCTTCCAGAACCAGGCGGCACTTCAAACCTTCTTTGACGGCCGCGGCCAGGGTCAGGCGACAATGGTTGGACTGGACGGCACCGCAGGTGATCAGTGTATCGGCACCCTGCGCCAGTGCATCGGCGACCAGAAATTCCAGCTTTCTTGTTTTGTTGCCGCCGCCGGCAAGCCCCAGTAGATCGTCGCGTTTCATATAAATGTTTGGTCCGCCCAGGTTCTCTGACAATCGGCTCAGTTTCTCAATCGGTGTTTGTCCCGCAGTGTATCGTCTGCGGGGAAATTTGGTTAAATTCATTTCGATACTCCTGATTTGGGGGTTCTGGGTTCAGAGGTTTACCTGCCGTGGTGGGCTTGCCCGCCTCTGGAGGGTTCGGGCTTGTCACACTTCAATATCGTCAAATTGTTTTGCTCGTATGCGTTTTCCCTGAGAGAGATCGAATGGGTGGTTATGATTATCTGGTGTTCTGAAGGTTTCAAAAAAAAGATAGGCTGTCAATATTTTCTTTAGTTCCCACAGATCTTGGCGATGCGCATCCAAAAAGCGCACATTCGCAACTTGACTCTGATAGCTCTGAATTGTATGGTCCCAGATCATCAATTCTTACCGCCGACACGCCGGGCACTCATGAATATTCAGACAGTTAGATCCAATACCTTGTTATTGATTACAGCTGCGATCTGGGGCTTTGCGTTTGTGGCCCAACGGGTGGGCATGGAATATTTAGGGCCCTTTACGTTTAACGCTGCACGGTTCACCCTGGGGGCCCTATCCTTGTTGCCGCTTTTATTTATCAGTCGGGAGGAACGCCCAGCATCTGAAAATATTCGACTCCGCCCCGGTTTGAAATTGGTTGTGTGCGGCGGATTTGCTGCCGGATTCATGCTGTTTATGGGCATGTCCCTGCAGCAGGTCGGGCTGGTTTACACCACCGCCGGCAAAGCGGGCTTTATTACGAGCCTGTACGTTGTCATTGTGCCGATTCTGGCGCTTTTCTGGAAACAATCAACAAATACTGGAACCTGGATCGGAGCCGTACTGGCGGCAATCGGGCTTTATTTTCTCAGTGTCACGGAGAGATTTAGCGTTGAATTTGGTGATCTGCTTGAATTTTTCTGTGCCTTTTTCTGGGCCGGACAGGTTCTCATCATCGGGTGGTTGTCACCCAAGATACAATCGGTTAAACTGGCCTTCACCCAGTTTGTGGTTTGTGCGGCTCTCAGCCTTTTGGTAGCAGTGGTTGTTGAAGATATAACCTGGGATGCTCTGGTAAAGGCAACCTGGCCGATTTTATACGGCGGTATTTTATCAAGCGGTGTCGCCTTCACCCTTCAGGTCATGGCACAGCGCCACACCCATCCGGCCCATGCGTCCATTATCATGAGCTTGGAAGCAGTGTTCGCAGCAATCGGCGGATGGCTGATCTTAAATGAGCTCCTGAGCATTCGAGGGCTAATAGGCTGCGGGCTCATGCTCGGCGGGATGCTGCTTTCCCAGCTCTGGGGCAAATTGAGATGATCTGGGATATTTGAGTTCGGCCTGCCCTGGCCTCCGGATAGTGGATCCTATGCCTCGGAGAGCGCGACGGCTTCGTTTAGATGGCACCAAAATAGATCGCCTGAGAAGTTGCAAGCAATTTAGACAAACCTTGTAAAACAGGCCTGGGCCAGGTCAGAGTTAAGCGGCTATGCCGAAGAAAAATGCCGTGGAATGCTGGAATATTGGAAGGTTGGAATAATGGGTTCAGAAGGATGAAATCTATTTTCGATACACCACGTAAATCAGAGATTAATCCGCCTGCGGCGGACCGGTTTTTAAACCCAACATTCCACCATTCAATCATACCATTGGAAGACTTAGGTAAACACCACCCCTCTGGGGTGAAATCTAAGCCGGGCCCTCTGGGCTCGAATTGTTTACTATATGACTGAAAATATGACTGAGAAAGACCGAAGCAATATTGATGCCAACGAGGTGGCAAAATTCGAGGTCATGGCACCCATCTGGTGGGATAAAAATGGTGTCCAGAAGGCTTTGCACGATATCAATGTCCTGCGGGTCGACTATATCAATAAACATGCCGCTTTATCCGGAACAACAGTTTTGGATGTGGGTTGTGGCGGCGGGATCCTGTCGGAAGCCATGGCGGCTCTGGGAGCTGAGGTAACCGGAATCGATGCCGGAAAGGCCCCGCTGGCAGTGGCCAGGCTGCACCTGAAGGAATCCGGTTTGCGGATAGACTACCGGCAGGCGACGGCTGAAGAATATGCCGCTGCCCATGCGGATAGTTTTGATGTGGTTACCTGTCTGGAACTGCTGGAGCATGTCCCGCAGCCGTCATCCGTGGTCTCGGCCTGTAAAAAATTGGTTAAACCCGGAGGCGATGTTTTTTTTGCTACCCTTAACCGCAATCCGAAATCCTTCTTATTTGCCATCTTCGGCGCCGAATATATCCTGAAACTGGTTCGCAAGGGTACCCACACCTATCGCAAGTTCGTCAAGCCGGCGGAACTTGAAAACTGGGGCAAAGCTTGCGGTATGAGGTTGCGGGATTTGACCGGACTTAATTATAATCCGTTTACGAGAAAATATTCCATGGGCGGCAATACCCATGTCAATTATATGATGCACTTTCACAGGCCCCGAAGTTGATTTTGCTAAATCATAGATAGTCTCAATCTATACCGATCTGACATTAGATTGAATTTTGATAAAAACAACTCCGGATTATTTCAAAATTATTCTGCTTATCAAAACTGGGTTATTGACCAAATTGTGAATAATATCTCATAAATTGCTGCATTTTTTTCTCACCTTCTCCCACCATAAAGCTGCAATAAATTTACTGACCGGAGGCGGTTTCTATCTCATCCAACAACGCCCGAGCTCTTATTTTGACCGATTGATCTTCGGCCTTATCTGCAGCAGAAAGTGCCAGGTGCCCCAGTTTCATTGCAGCCGAATTTTGCCCCTGGGCAAATGTGCTGCGTGCGGCTCTAAAAAAACGATCAGCAGCCAGGCTGTAATTGTCTGCACTCAGATAGGCTTCGGCTGCATTTTGAAGCGCGTGAGCCATTTCCCTATATCGTTTTGCTTGCCGCAGTAATCTGGTTTCGCTGTCAAATTCCTTGGCCGCCATGACCGGTTCGTTTTTAATCAGATGGATACGCCCAGCCAATGCGGATAAATCGGCTTGCAGCGGGTGATCTGAAACTAGACGGGCGATGCTTTTGGCTTTTTGCAGTTCCTGCAACGCCAGAGCGGCATCATCTTTATCACAGGCAATCTGGCCGCGAAGTAAATATACCTGCAGGCGCAGGTAGTCTGTGGGATGGAACCCGGGGGAAGACAAAACCTGATCTGCGAGCATCAAGGCCTCTCCCGGATTACCCTGCAACCAGGCTACTTTTGCCTCTACCAGCTGTATATCCGCAATGTTGCCGTGAATGCTTGCTATTTCTGTTTTGGCCTCATCCAGCAAATCTCTCGCTTTTTCAAGCTGATTCAGGTGTATCCAGCAGGCCGCCAGATTGTACGCTGCATCACCAATTTGTGAGGCGTTGTCCATGGCACGTGCCCGCCTGAGCGCCTGCTGATAGAACCTGGCGGCCTGATCGATCAACCCCTGATCAAAAGCCAATCGCCCGGCCGTCATAGATCTGGAAAATTCGGAGTCAATTTTTACAGCGGTGTCAGGCGCCGGCCTGGCGCAGCCGAACAGCATCAGATAAAATGTGAGGCCGCACAAACAAATGGCCAACGAAAAATTCGGCGTCTGTTTTTTCATGGCCGGTTCCTTTCTTGACCGACCTCAGCAGATGGAATTCGCGTCACCGGCGTTTGCTGCTCGACATATTCACGTAACAACCAGTGCTTTTGCATGCCAATTACCAGTTTCTCGATTTGCCGCAAGGTCTCCTCAGTCTGCATAATAAGGCCGGGCATCGTCTGCATTTCACCTTCTAACCGGCCCATAATGCCCGGAAACCGTTCCATGGTTTTATGGATGTCCTGCAAGACCACTTCCGTCTCGTGAAGCACATTTTCGGTCAAGGAAGTAATGCGGGGCATTGCAGCAAGTTGCTCGCTGACGTTATCTGCGGCATCCGCAATCTTGCCGCTCGTGTTGCGAGCATCCTTTAAAACAGCCGTCAGTTCGTTCAGGGTCGAATTTAGGCCGTTCAGGGTTTCCTCAATATCGGCAGTCAGGGTCTTATCGGTCAAGAGTTTGGCGGCGATTCCTTCGCCGGCTTCCAAACTTTCCGTGATACGATTCAGGCGGTCCAGCACCAATTGCAAGGGACTGTCCGGATCTCGAAGATCGATCGCCAGTTTCCGGTATTCATCAATAGCGGGCAACGTCGCATTCTCCAAGCGGGCCAGGGTCTGCTCAATCGTCGCCATGATGTTCTTTTCAACCAGACACGGGATGACCGAATCTTTTTGCGGAAGCAAGGCGCCGGTACCACGACTGATCTCCAGGTACACATCCTGGGCCACCAGCCCGAATTTTGACCGAATGACAGCCACGGAATCATCCCGCACAAATCGGAAAAAGTCGGCTTGGATGCTGAGATGGGCTTCCATACGATCGGTTTCACTAATTGAAATCTTCATGACCTGCCCCGCGGGCGCACCCAGAATTAACACCTCGGATCCATTGCGCAGACCGTGCGAGCCGCTTTCAGGCAGCAATACGCGCAGGTTGTAATTCTGCTCGAACCACTTTTGGCTTCGTGCTGCAACGAACACAGAAATGACGGCCAAAATAACAACCAGGATTACGAAGGCCCCGATGAGTTGGTTCACATATCTAAATTTGAATCGCTCAGCCATTATCGCTCTCCTTGATCACATTCATGCGTGAGCCGAACATTGTGCATTTCAGGGTCGCATGAATCCCGCTTTCACTCCAGACACGGTCTTCGCTCGTTGTCCAGATGACTGCACTGCCTCTATTCCGGGCAGTCCGAATCGCGTTCATCAGCGGTGGCATAATCCCGGGAAAAAGATTTCTCGTCGGGCGTTCCAGGATGATAAGCGCCGAATTGCCCAGAAAAGCGCGAATAAATGCAGACCGCCCCAAATCTTCCCGGTGCATCCCCGTAAGCGTCCGGTGGGGCAGGCCCGGAAGGCCGAACATTTTAGCCAGTTGGGTTGCTTCTGCTTCGATTTCCGAATCTGACCGATTTGAATGATGCCTTTGTGCCAGGATAATATTTTCGCCAATATCAAGATTGCTGATCCATCCATGGTCTTCAAATACCCGTCCGATTTTTCCTCGCTGTGTCGACGAATAATCGGGGAGCATCCGGAGCCAATTTTCACCAAAAAATTCGACGGTGCCCTGCCCGGGTTCTAAAACACCGGCTGCCAGGTCCGCCAATGGAAGCCGGAAGCGCCCGCGTTCCAACCTGATGAGCAGCAGTTCCCCCCGGGAAAGGGTAAAAGTGACATCCCACAGGGGTGAATCAAACCTCGGATCCGGCTCAGTCGACACCCCCTTAAACGCCAGCACCGGCGTGTGATCGACTCCGAAATAGTCGCGCATTTCAGATTTTTTTATAAATACGCTCACTGCTTATCCGCCCCCCAGGCAAATAAAAGCGCCCGCCGCTTGCACAGCTTACATGTAAGTCAGCAGCGAAACCAATGCCGATATACCGAAAAGCGCTCTGACGGAAAGCGCCAGGGCACGCTTGGTTGCCTTTGGAACCTCCGTCGAG
>Ga0265303_10000052_pt1 | contig 47197 bp, 41 predicted proteins | sample Helome_2_FD_192494 | JGI IMG/M metagenome (GOLD analysis project Ga0265303, IMG submission 192494) | Marine sediment microbial communities from subtidal zone of North Sea - Hel_20160317 (Illumina Assembly) | ecosystem: Environmental > Aquatic > Marine > Subtidal zone > Sediment ... | reverse complement strand
CTCGGCCCGATGCGATCGCCGCTTCCCGTCCTGCGGTTGCCGGTCTTCAGGTACTCCGCGCTGAACGACGTCGCCAGCGAACGGTTTCCGGCGTCGATGGTCGCGCGCACGGTCTTGCCGAGCTCGGCGGTGTCGAAGGATGCCAAAGCCTCGCCCCGCACCTGGGTCTGCGCCGAGTCGAAGTTTGGGACACGCGTGACGAGCTGAACGACCCCCCCGACCGCGTCGTTGCCATACAGCGACGTCGGTGTGCCACGCAGGATCTCGACGCGCTCGACTGCCGAAACCGGCACCAGCGAGAAGTATTGCGTCGGCGCGCTGCGGAAGATCGCGTTGTTGAGACGCATGCCGTCAACGAGATGCAGTATCGATGACCCTTTAAGGCCGCGGATGATCGCCGCACCCTGGCCGGGCGTCGTCTGCTGCAGGAATGCGCCGACATTGTCGGCCAGCGCGTCGGTAATGAGCTTCTGGCTCTCGATACTTTCCTGGTCGACGACGGAAAGGGCCGCCGAGATGTCCTCACTGCTCGCAGGACGGCGCGTAGCAGTGACGAGCACTTCGTCGATCTCGCCATCATCCGCCGTAGCGAAGCCGGGCGCGACCAGGATCGCACATAGAAACAGGACTCTCAGCATGCGCGAGAGGGTACAGCATTTCCCCGCAATTCCAAACGAAAAAGGGCGCCTGAAGCCAGGCGCCCTTATCTCCGTTGTACGTACCCTTTTTACTTAATTGCCGGACCTGAGCGCGTCGCGAATCTCTGTCAGCAGGACTTCCTCAGCCGATGGCTTGGGCGGCTCCGCGGGCTTCTCTTCCTCTTTCTTCTTGAGGGAATTCAGCCCCTTGATCAGCATGAAGATCGCGAACGCGACAATCACAAAGTCGAGTACCGTGTTGACGAACACGCCGTAGTTGATCGAGGCCGCGCCTTCGCCTTCACCCAGCACAAACGCCAGCTCACTGAAGTCTACTCCGCCCATGACCATGCCGATCGGCGGCATGATTACGTCTGCTACAAGCGACGATACGATCTTGCCGAACGCACCACCGATGATGATACCGACGGCCATGTCAACGACATTGCCGCGCATCGCAAATTTCTTGAACTCTCCTAACATTTCGATTCCCCTTTATCGTTACGGAGCTGCATGCCCCGTCAAAATCCTGATTTGCCGGAGATGTTATCGACAAAAAAGCGTATCTGGCTTTCTGCAACAATCGTTAACAATTGCTGTCAGTGAGTGAGGCGCTTGATCTCTGCCAGCAATTCCTGCATTGGCGCTGGTTTGCGAAAGAACCGTGTGAACGCGGACTTTTCATCATCGGCCAGTCTGGAGGCGGTCAACGCGACGATCGGCTTTTCGTACCCCCTTTCCCGCAGAACGCGTGCTGCCACGACACCTCCGACGCCCGGAATGTTGCAGTCCATGAGCACGAGATCCGGGTCGAACTTCAACGCCTTGTCGATCGCCTCCGCGCTGTCGGAACTCGTAATGAGGCCATAGCCTGAACGATGCAGGTAGTGTTCGATTAGGGCGACCATGTCATCGTCATCGTCACAGATCAGCACGCTCAGGGATTTCGTTGCGATCGCGTCCTGGCTTGGCGTCGGCAACGCCTCCGTCGTATCGACAGGGTTCGCGTCAGCCGCCTTCACCGGGACATGCACGCTGACAGTGCATCCCTCGCCCGGCATCGAATCCAGGGATACCTCGCCGCGCATGAGTTCGACGAGCCTCAGCGTAATCGTCAGCCCGAGTCCGGCTCCGGTTCTCCCCTGGCCACTCCCCCGCTCGAATGCTTCGAAGACTCTTTCCTGGTCCTCAACACTGATTCCCGGCCCGGTGTCGCTGACCGTTACGACGAGCCTGCCGTTGTTGTAGATCGCCGTAAGCTTTACGCCCCCTTCGACCGTGAACTTGACGGCATTGCCCAAGAGATTGATGAGCACCTGGCGTAAGCGAACGTCGTCCGCATGTACGAGCACAGGCAAGTCCGGATCCACGAATGTTCCGAACGACAGTCCTTTCTCGGCCGCCATCGGCGCCATCATTGCCGCAATATCGTCCAACAGCGTGTGGATATTGAAGTCCCGCTCGATCAGCTCTACCTGCCCGGCGTCGAGACTCGCGTCGTCCAGCAATGCCTCTACCAGCGAGTTCAGGTGCTTCGCCGAGCGGCTGATCGTCTCGATGCTCTTTTGCAGGTCAACGGGAGTAGCCGTAGTATCGCCGGCCAGTTCCGCATAATTCACGATAGAGGCCAGCGGCGTGCGAAACTCGTGCGACATCATCGCGATAAAGCGGCCCTTGTTGGCACTGACGCGTTCTGCCTCGCGACGATGATGATCCAGTTCAGAACGCGTTTCGACGAGCTCGCTGATCAGTCCTCTTTGCCGATCGATCAGCTTATTCTGTTGCGCGTGCAGCAGCCGCAAGTCATTGACTGACTGTTGCTTCTCACGCATTTCTTCGTGCTCCTGACGGGCATCGAGTAGCACGATGTAGCACTGTTCGCCGTCGGGCAGGAAATGAATGTGCACGACTGCTTCGCCCGGGGTTTGCACGAACTCCAGCTTTTGCGATGTGCCGATATCCGCGCCTACGAGATAGGGAGCTGACGCTCGCATATCCGTGCCCGGCTCCAGGCCGCCAAGACCGTAAGGTTGGCCGTCACCCCACTTCTCGATGAGGCAGCACGATTTATCGACGAGATAGCAGAAAGGCCGTTTCTGCGTGACATAGTCTTCCTGCAGGAATGCGATAACGCGATCGGGGAACTGCATCACGCGTCCCGGAAGTCAGCTTCTATGATCTTCTCTGCCAGACGGATGATGGCAGATTCAACGTTGTCCCCGCCTTTCGCGCTCGTCTCGTAGACGTCCCCGTATGTTGCACGCAACGTCAGGAGGCGATCTTCACGGACACCCCAGTCTGCAACCAAGTCACGCTTGTTCACAAGCATGACCGCAGGCGCGGGACCGTACGTCTCGGTGACCTGCCCGTGAATCGTGTCAGTCGCGCCGAGCGTCAGGGGCCGCGTGCCATCGGCCACATAGATGTAGCCGTTGGCACCTCGGAGATAGGCCATTTCGGTAGGCCCGAACCGGTCCGCGCCAGCGACATCCCAGATCACCAGTTTCTGCGATATCCTGCGGTCGGTGAACTCGATTTCCTTCGTATCGATCTTTACGCCCACCGTCGTAAGGTATTTTTCCGAGAAGTGATTATTGACGTAACGTTCGACAACACTGGTCTTGCCCACCGCGAAGTCGCCGACGACGCATACTTTGCTTGTGAGCGTGATCATTGCCCTGGGACGCGCACCTGCAGCTCGAGATCGACCTGCACAAAGCGCTTTTCGGCTTCCCGTCTGAGTTCACCGTCCTTCGGCACCTCGGCGGGCAGCACGCGGGTCCGCGCTTCGATGCCCTCGGCCGCAAGTACGGAGGCCGCTGCGGCCGCTCGGCGCTCACCCAGGATCGCGTTAATTTCGTCTCCTCCGAGCGCATCGGTGCCGCCGGTCACGATCACGACCAGCGAACGTCCGACAGTTCGCGCGTCTTCGGCCAGTTGCTTTATTTCGCTGGCATAGTCGCGTAACGCCAGGTCCTGGCCTGCAACGAACTCCGTCCCACCTCCGAAGTAGAACTTCCTCGCATCGAGATTCTCGAAGCGGGCCATGATTTCCTGCAGGTCGCTGGCTATCAGCCCTGTAAGATCCAGCCGGTCGATACCGGCGAGCCCCGAGGCACGCGACTCGACCTGCCGTCGCCAGGCGACCGGCGCGTCGCCGCTGACAATCAGGGTCCTCCCGGACACTTCGAATCGAACGGTTTCGGGCCCTCCGAATAATTGGTGTGCCCTGGCCTCGATGATTTCGGCCTCCAGCGACTGAAATGGCTGCATGGCTGCCGACACTCGATCTGCCTCGATCCCGATACCCTCGGCGACAGAGCTGACCGTGGGCGCGAGCGGATCACGAAGTCCGCGCACATGGAACTCGGGACCGTCCCGCGTTGCTTCAGTCACGTGAATTCCCGGGGTTGCGTCTAACACCCGACCGAGTTCCTCGAGTTCAGCGGATTGAAGCCAGCTTCGCACGCCGAGAAATATTGCCCCGGCAGCGAGCGCCAGCAACAGCAGGATCATGATTATGGAAGGACGGCCTCCACTCGAGGCCCTCTCCTGTCGCGCCTCGAAGCGGAGACAGCGTTCGAGCTCTATTTCTACATCGGGTACCGTCGAAGTCTCGCCCTTGTAGTCGCGAATCGCTTCGCCGTAGCGAAAATGGATTCGCTCGAGTATGGCGCTCAGGTCGGCACGCAGACTCTTGGGCGGTACGCCGCGTATTACGCACACCAGAAGGGCATGCGGCCCGTGCACAGCCCATAGTGTGAACTCGCCCATGTCAGCAGACTCGAGCCGCCCGGTTCGATCAGGCGAAAACGACTCTTTCACAAAGTCCTGAATCGCCGTGAACATCGCCGAGACCGCGTCGCTGTCCTTTATCTTGGACGCTTCATGGTGAACGTGACCCATCAGCAATCCGTTTTCCCGGCTAATAAGATAGGCCTGCTCGACGCGATACTGCATGGTCTTTTGCAGCACGTACTCGCCGAAAGGAATACCGGCGCGCGATGCCTGCCAGCGCCACCTGAGACCCCTGGGGCTGACGCTATGCTCTACGGCTTCGTTGATCTGCTGCGCCAGCGTGCGCAACGCGTGCATTATCGACTTCCTGATCGCCGGACCCATGACCGGGTAGAGCGCATCACCGTAGGTTTGTGGGTCCTCGCTGAATTCCTGCCGCAGACAATCGCCAACCGGTTCGCTCAGGGCGTCCACGAGTTCACGATTCTTCTTATGGCTTTGGTGAATGGCCTCCGGGAGCACGTCGGCGACGTCCGCCGTTCGCACTTCCGGCCGCTCGACGCGTTCGGCGATAGAATCCAGCGCCTCCTTCTCGGCGCCGAACAGGAGCTCTTTCAATTGATCGAGATCATTCATCGACTATCGACCGCCGCAGTCAGCTCAGGCGTCAGGCAACTGGAAGTCTTTCTTGAGACGAAGCGCCACCTCGGTGAGAAGGGCAGCCATATCGTCCCGGGCCAGCTTGTCGTCCGCAAGGCTGCGCGCCTCGCTTGCGAGGTTTTTACTGAGTTCCTCGTGCGTATCCCGAATTACCGAGGAAAGTTCTTCCCCCTGCTCCTGGAGTGAAGTGCGCAGCTCCTGCGTCTCGCTGCCGATCTGCTCTTCGAGTTCGGCACACCATGACTCCACCTGCGTTGCGAGGTCCTTAAGTTCTTTGGAACCCTGCTTGCCGTCCTCACGGCGCGCTTTACGTTCCTCTTTGAGCTGCTCAGTCAGTTTCCCGACTTCCCGCTTCGTATAATTGTTGAGTCGCTCGATGCGTTTCTCGATGTTGCTGGACATCAGCTCCATATTCTTCGTGAGCCTTGTCTCGAGATCGGCAAAACGCTGCTCGTAATCCCGCATCTGGCCACCGAACAGGATATCGCGAATCTTGTCGACGTTGCCTTCTGCGTGTTCCGCCGTTAAGCCTGTTTGTCGTTGTTTTTTTGCCATGAAACCGAACCTCTAATGATTGCCCGCGCCACCTTCTGTATCTCCGGCGACTTTTTCCATTCTGTAACCATGCTGATATATCGCTGACAGCACCCAGCCGTGCTCTTCGCACAGTTTGAGCTTCTTCCTGAGCCTGCTTACGTGCGTGTCGACTGTACGTGTCGTAACAGCTTCGTTTTCGATGCCCCAAATCGCCTCGAGAATGTGACCCCGCGACAACATCTTCCCGGCATTGCGAAAGAAGAACAGCGCGAGCTCGAATTCCCTGTTCGTGAGGCTGATTGCTTCTCCATTCAGCCTGGCTTCTTTCTTCGCGATGCCCAGCGCGTACGGGGCGGCGTCCAGGATCTCCTGTCCCGCGCCGCCACCGGCGCGTCTTAGTACCGCACCGACGCGCGCTACGAGTTCCGCATGCCGTATCGGTTTGACGAGATAGTCATCCGCGCCCGTCTCCAGGCTGCGAACGATACTGTGTTCATCATCCTTCACAGTCGCTATCACAACCGGCGTGAAGTCGTTCATCTCGCCGCGCAGCTTTTCGAGGACCTCTATTCCACTAAGGTCAGGTAACACCCAATCGAGCAGGTACAGGTCATAGCTGTCCCGTCTGACCGTGCGCAGGAAACTCGCAGCATCTGCGCTGCTGTCGACATGGTGTTCCGCATTGGTCAACCAGAGGCCTATCAGCGCTGCCTGGTCCGGATCGTCCTCAAGTATCGCGATTCGCAACTCTGCTCCATTGCGGGGTAAACAGGAACCCGCTGCCGGGATAGTCAGGGCCGTTTCTTCTGCTAATTCTGGGGCCCCGAAGCACGCATTATAACGGCATCGCGCGTAAAGCTGGACTCTTGGCGTGATTATGCCAAATCGGGGACTTGAGACGTTCGCCTCAGAGGACTTTCAGGCGCTTGAGCAAGTCGCCAAGCTCGCCGATGAGACGCTCGATTCGGTCCGTATCGGACGAATCGGCCGCGTTTTCGATGCTTGCGCCGATAAAAGAGATGTCGTCAATGCCGTAGGCGGCGCCAGAACCGTAGAGATTGTGGCCGGTCGTACGAATCGTGTCGAAATCGGCATTCGAAAGCGCGGCCGTCAGTTTCTTGATATCAACCTTGCGGTTTTCGAGGTACTTGCCCACGAGCTGGCGAGCGAAGGGGTCGGCAATTTCGATAGGCTTTTCTTCGTTACCTGCCACTTTGCCGCCCCTTCTTCACCGGATTATTGAGTAAGTCTCGGGATTGCCCGATCCGGGAACAGTATCGTTACATTGATCATCGAACCTATTTCCCCTGGGTCCCGCTTCCTCTTGTTACGTCCCTAGTACGACACCTTCGCGGGCAACTTCTTCGCCTGTGCCACCCAATCGTTGACGACGCTACTGGACGGCGGACGTCTTACGAGATTCTTTTCTTCGTTGACCTCGGCCATCTTCGCGGCGAGGTTATCGGCATTACGATGCTGCAGCTCCCTGACCGTGTCAACGCCGGCGCATTCCAGCAGCTCCGCGTATTGACTGGCGACGCCATTGATCCGGAACAGGTCCGCCATATTGACACACTTCAGGATGCGCGCCTCGCTAATGCCGGTTTTGGTCGAAAGTGCCGCTCGTTCTTTCTTGGATGCGCCCGCGTCGAGCAGCGCGTCCACACTACGTATGCCGGCGTTGCGCAGTGATTCGCCCAACTTGGGGCCGATTCCTTCGATTGATTCAATGCTTTTTGACATGGTGTTACCTTTGCTCTCTTGCGTTGTTGGATTTCAGATACGAAGTCTATTTGAGAAAACGATGTCCGCCTTCGTTTGTGACATTTGTTGACAAAGCGGATGGCCTGCCCGAATTATCGGAATGGGTTCAATTCAGGACGAACGTAAGCTTCATATTCACGCGGTACTCCGCGACCTTGCCTTTCTTTACGACCACTTTCATTTCCTTGACCCACGCGCCCTCGATGTGATCGAGCGTCTCGTTGGCCCGGCTCAGACCCTTGTTCACGGCGTCTTCGAAGCTCTTGGGCGAACCCGCTGTTATTTCGGTGACTCTTGCAACCGACATGATTTCCTCCTGGTGAATATGCGTTTCTTGTAATTTGCCGCTGCATTCTGGGCGCACCACTAACCATGAACAATGGCAAAACGCGAGTTGTCACAGTTGTTGACAATTACTGCACAACGGGCAGCGGCCGCTGGCTTTGGACGAGCGGGGAGATAACCACGCAAAGTGGCGCGGTTATCTCGGGTGGACGATCAGGATTAGTCCGGCTACGCGGCGCTGGCGAGTTCCTCGGCCATGGCCTCGGTCATCCGGAACTTCTGGATCTTGCCCGTGACGGTCATCGGGTACTCGTCCACGAAGCGTATGAATTTCGGGACCTTGAAATGGGTGATCTGCCCCTTGCAATACACCTTGACCTCTTCCTCGGTCAGTGAGGCGCCTTCCTCGAGCTGAATCCAGGCGCAGACTTCCTCGCCCATGCGCATGTCCGGAACACCGAAGACCTGGACCTCCTTGATCGCAGGATGCGTATAGAGAAACTCCTCGACCTCGCGGGGGTAGATATTTTCTCCGCCGCGAATGATCATGTCCTTGATGCGACCGACGATCCGCAGGTAGCCGTCTTCGTCCATGATCCCGAGGTCGCCCGAGTGCAACCAGCGTGCCTCGTCGATCGTGTCCCTGGTCTGTTCCTCGTCGTCCCAGTATCCCAGCATGACCGAGTAGCCGCGCGTGCAGACCTCGCCTTTCTCGCCGATCGGCACAACGCGACCGTCAGGATCGACGAGCTTGATTTCGATCCACGGCACGGCCCTGCCAACAGTCTCTACGCGTTTCTCGATCGGGTCCTCTGGCAGAGTCAGGTGATTGATCGGGCTGACCTCGGTCTGGCCGTAACCGATGAGGATATGCTTCATGTTCATGTCGGAGATAACCCGATTCATGACGTCGACGGGACATGGCGCGCCCGCCATGACGCCGGTCCGCAGCGTCGAGAGATCGAATTTGTCGAAGTCCGGGTGGCTGAGTTCCGTGACGAACATCGTCGGTACGCCATGCAAGGCCGTGCAACGCTCCTTCTCGATCGCCTGCAGCGTCTCCAGCGGATCGAATACCGCGCTTGGGAAGACGGCCGTCGCGCCGTGCGAGAAACACGCAAGGTTGCCCAGCACCATGCCGAAGCAATGATAAAGCGGTACCGGTATGCACAGGCGATCGTCGTGAGACAGGCGCATGCCCGCACCCGTCAGGTAACCGTTATTGAGGATGTTGCAATGCGTCAGCGTGGCCCCTTTGGGGTTACCCGTCGTGCCTGACGTAAACTGGATGTTGATTGCATCATCGGGCTTGAGTTCTGACCTCAACTCCTTCAGCCGCTGATACTCGGGCTCTCCGCCCATCTCGCAAACGGCCGGGAAGTTGAACATGCCCGGAGACTTCTCGTCGCCCATGCGAATCACGATCTCGAGCTTCGGTATCTTGTTGGACCGCAGCTTGCCCGGCGGGCACATCTTCAGCGACGGCGCGACCGCGTACAGCATGTCGAGGTACTTGCTGGACTTGAAGGACTCGTCGCTGATGACCGCCCGGCACCCGGACTTGTTCAGCGCATATTCGAGCTCATAGAGCCTGTAGGCCGGGTTGAGGTTGACGAGGATTGCGCCGATCTTCGCCGTCGCCATCTGGGTCAGGACCCATTCGCTCGTGTTCGGCCCCCAGATACCTACTCGATCGCCGGACCGGATACCCAGCTTCAGCAGTCCCGCCGCGAGATCGTCGACCCGCTCGTTGAATTCCGAGTAGGTCCAGCGAACACCCTGGTGGCAGACCACGACGGCTTCGGTGTCAGGATACTGCTCTACGATACCCTCGAAAAAGTTACCGATCGTGTCGTAGATAATCGGGGTGCTCGAAGCACCGCAGGCATAGCTTTGGGTCAAACCGGTCATGGCTTTACTCCGGCCAGATTCACGATGTGCCCATTTAAGACCCTGCTACCACCTACGTCTATCGTGTGAATCCCTAAGTACCATAAAACCTGTACGAGGCTAGATGGACCTTGTCGCGATGGCCGGGCTCACATTGCTGGCCTTGCGTGCCGGACCGGCAACGGCCACCTGCCCGACGATCCAGAGGACGATCATCGCGACGGGGATTACGTACCACGCGAGCGGCGTCAGCGAGAAGGCCTGCACCATGAATACATTGAGCGCCACCGCGAGAATACCGCCGACGATGATACCCACGCTGCTCACGATGAAGTTCTCGATCATGAAATAGCGCACGATTGCCGGGCGGCTTGCCCCCAGCGCCCGCCGGATTCCGATTTGCCGCGTGCGGCGCGTCACGCTGAAGCTCGCCAGGCCAACGATGCCCAGCCCGGTGATGGTCGTCAGCAGGATGATAATGAATGTGAGCAACTTGATCATGGCTGCATCGCCGATGTAAGCGCGCATACGGGTATCGTCCATCGTGCTGACGCCGCGGATGATGCGGTCCTTGCTGCGCGTGGCCAGCATCTCCTCGACCTCGGGCATGAGCCCGTCACGCATGCCCGGCTCGGTGCGTATCACGTAGCGGTCCGAACCCTCACGCCGTTGCGGCACGAGCATCGATTGCTCGACACCGGTCCATCCCTTCCAGGGCGCCTGCAGCCGGTCGACGACGCCAATGATCTTGATTGGATCGTTGTCGTTGATGTAGACGGTCTTGCCGACGAACGAACCCTCCTCATCCGGGAACATCGCCTCGCCCAGCGCCTGCGTGATGATGCCGAGCGGCGGCCATGTATTGACCTCGGGATCGTTCCACGCGACCTCGTTCGCCGTGAAGTTCTCGCCATCGACCAGGTTCGTTCCGAAAGTATCGATCCCGTGCTCGTCGACGAAATAGATTGCCGTTCCCGTGCTGTCCTTGCCGGTACCGGGCTCGAGCTGCAGCGACATCGACCAGCCGCCTTGCCTGAGCGGAAACGAATTGGTCGCGACCGCATTGCGTATGCCCGGCATGTTACGCAGCGCATCGAGGTCCTCGTCGATCAGGCTTTTCTGGTCGATGTCCGGCGCAAACACATCGGATGCGAGTGTGAAGATGTTTTCTTCATCGACACCGCTGGGCCGCGCCATTTCGTCGGCGCGCTCCTGCATGATGGCGATCGCGTTCACCATGATCGCCATTGTCACGGCGATCTGCAGCGCGATAAGCAGGTAGCCGCCCTTGTTCCGCAGTATCGCTCGCCAGATGGGTCCAAGTTCCATGTCTTTCTCCTATGCCGTCACTGGATCCTGAGCTGGCTGGCCGGCGTAATGTTGCAGGCGCGCCAGGTCGGGTACAGCGCCGCCGCGAGCGCCGATATCACGGCGAGTACAACGGCGAGCATGACCATGCTCCAGTCCATGCGGACCAGGTGCTGGATGAATTCGTATTCGATGTACAGGTTCTCGATGCCCCTCAAGCCCGCCCAGGTAGCTGCGATACCCAGCAGCCCGCCCGCAACGCCGATCATCCCGGCCTCGATGATGTACTGCGTGAACAGTGTGGACTTGCTGGCACCGAGTGCACGGCGCAGGCTGATATCACGCGCGCGGCGCATGACTTTCGCGAGCAGCAGCCCGATCGTATTCAACAGGCAGACGACCAGGAAGAGGACGGCCAGGCCCAGCAGCACGTTGACGTCATCTTCGACAACCTCACGATCGTCCATCCACTCGACGACGTTGTTGAGCCGGTTGTTGAGCGGGCGAGCGAAACGTCCCAGCGTCTTCTGCTCTTCGACATAAGCGTCGAGGAACTGCATGTAAGCCTGTTTCTCTGCGCTATCCCGCAGCTCGACCCACATCTGGATCCAGACGCACTCCGAGGCGAGGAATGCTTCGTAGCCCCCGTCGCCGATGGGTTTCCAGCAGTTGGTGTTACCCGAACTGCCGGTTTCGCTGGAGATGCCGAGCGCAAACGGGAAATACACGCCCTCGGAGTCTTCGTAGGGGTTGTTGTTGAGGTCATAGAATTTCGGAATCGGGTTCCAGTATTCGAGCACACCGGAAATTCGGTAGGTCTCGCCGTTTAACGTCAGCATTCGGCCAACCGAGTCCTCGCCGCCGAAGAGCTGTTCGTTGATGTCGGCTGACAAGACGACGACTCGCTCTTCGGCGCGGTCTGCGGCCTGGTCCCACGCCGACCCGTACGCGAAGGGCACATCGAACATCGCGAAGAATTCGTTCGTGGTCGCACGGGCATCTACGCGAAACGGCCGTTCGTCATCGCCGTCCGGCTGCACGACGCGACCCGATTTGAAACTCACAACCTGCCGGTAAGCCTTGCCGGCGTCATGCAGTGCCCTGGCATCCATGTAGGTGAGCTGCTCGGGCGCGTCATTGGGCTCGTCGTACGGCTCGTCGGGACTCCAGCTGTCGACCTGCACGTGATAGAGCTGGTCGCTCTTGTGACTGATCGGGTCATCGCTCATCACGTGGCGCACGGTAACAATCGTCATGCAGGCGCCAATGCCAATCGCGATGGCCGCGACCATGAGCGCGCTCAGTGCCGGGTTCGCGCGGATGCTGAGGAGTCCGAGCTTCATGTAGTAGCGAAACATCGTCGTCTCCTTGCTCAGGCTGTCGCGGCTGCCAGGTGAAGGTCCGGCGCCGCGTCGCTGACTTCGCCGTCCTTGACGAAGATATTGCGCCTGGCCCTGCCCGCGAGTGCACGTTCGTGCGTCACCATGATGATCGTCGTGCCGCTCTCATTAATCTCGGCCAGCAGATCCAGGACGCTGTCCGCCATGTGCGAGTCGAGGTTGCCCGTCGGCTCGTCGGCCAGCAGGAAACGCGGCTCGCCGGCCAGGGCCCGCGCAATAGCGACGCGCTGCTGTTGGCCACCCGAAAGCTGTGCCGGGAAGTGACTGAGTCTCGACGCGAGACCGACCATGTCGAGCGATTCCTCGATGCGCTTCTTGCGCTCACCTGCTGTGAAGCCGCGGTAGCGAAGCGGTACGTCGACGTTGTCGAAGATGTTCAGCTCGGGAATCAGGTTGAAGCTCTGGAAGATGAATCCGATTTTCTCGTTGCGGACGCGCGAGCGCTCCTTGTCGCTGAGCGAAGAAATGTCCCGACCATCGAGTTCGTAAATACCACTCGTCAGCTCCTCGAGCAGACCGGCGATATTCAGGAAGGTGGTTTTGCCGGAGCCGGACGGACCCGTAACGGAGACGAACTCGCCTTCGTCAACCGTCAGCGAGAACTTGCGCAATGCATGTGTCTCAACCGTATCGGTACGGTAGATTTTGGATACATCATTCATCTTGAGCATAGCCATGTTCTCCTGGGCTGATGATCGGGTTAATCGGTTAAGAGAACCGTTTCGGCGCCGCGAAACGGATCGAGATTGGATATGACGATTTCCTCGCCGGGATTCAGACCCGCAACGACTTCCACGGCTCCGAGACTCCTGGCGCCAAGCTGGATCTGGCGGCGTTCCGCAATACGTTCCTCTGTCAGGACGTAGGCGACGCGGCCACCGCCGCTGTCGAGGAACTGACCCCGCTGCACCATGAGCACATCGGGATGCTCGGCCAGCAGGATGCGCGTCGTGAGACGCTGATTCTGCCGCAGGTTGGTGGGCGTCTCACCGCTGAAACGCACCCTGGCCGCAACCTGGTTGTTGACGATCTCGGGAGAGACGGCCACGAGTTCGCCCGAGTAGCGTGCCCCGCCCACCATGATCTCGGCCACCATGCCGATCGCGAGATCGTCTGCGTAGTTCTCCGGGATCTGCGCGTCGATTTCGAAGCGCGTCAGGTCCACGACGGCCATGACCGGCGTGTCCCGAGTGACGGCGGCCTTCTGATCGACCAGCAAATCGCCGACGATGCCGCTGACGGGCGACGTGATCGACAATTCATCGACCTGGCGCTGCAGGTTTTCCACGAGCAGTTCCTCGCGGCCGACTTCGAGTTCGCTCGCGCGCAGCTCGAACGCCAGTCGTTCATCGAAGAGGTCGGCGTCGGCAACGGCATGCTGGTGCGCGAGTTCCGCATTCCTGAGGTCGTCCTGTGCCTTCTCGTAGTCGATGACCGGAATAACGCCTTTTGCATGCGCGTCATCCGCGCGGCGCTTCTCGCGTTTGGCGGCAACCAGCGCCACGTCGGCAAGATCGGCCGACTTGCGTTTTTCGAGTGCGAGCTGCCGCGACTCGATGCGTTGCCGTTCGAGTTCTACTTCCTTCTGCGCGAACCCGGACTCAGCTTGCTGCAGCCGGTTCATGAGCTCGGGGCTGTCGACAGTCGCCAACACCTGGCCGGCGAGCACCCGCTCGCCTGCTTCGACGTTCAGGCTGATGGTCCCCGGCGCCGTGGCGTAGAGCGTGGGGCTTACGGCCGCGACGATACGGCCCTGCACCGATACGTCCCGGACGAGGTCGCCGCGGACCACGGTCGCCGTGCGCAGCCGGTCCATCGGGACGCTGACCGTGGCAGTCGCCCAGCGCTGCACGACCGGCACGACCATCCAGCCCGCCACCAGCACGGCAATGGCTATGCCCGCCAGGATGAGCCTCTGGCGCCGCGGGTCACGCGGTTCCAGCTTCACATCCTGAGCCGATGTATCTGCGATTTTCAGTTGCCTGCCCCTTGTCGGCACTATAGGAATCGGGCGCTAAAAGCGCTCGTTTTACTTTTGATGCATGAAGCCGCGAAATAGTTTGAATTATCCCGCGCGCTCAGGCGATCCGGGAGTGGCCGGTCGAGAGGTTCCTGCTGAGAGGTGTTCGTATAGAATTGAGTCGACATGTCCAGAATATTCCTCATATTCGCCTGTATCTTCATTCAGGCCTTTATTGTCGCAGCTTGTGGCACCGATACCGGTCAGGATCCGACTGCAGCCGGCGAAATCACAATATACCGCGGCAACGGAGGCGACCCGGGGTCCCTCGATCCTGCACTTGCCGAGGACGTGCATGCTTTCAATATCCTCGCCGACCTGTATGAAGGCCTCGTCACCACGGCGGCGGACGGTACTCTCGTGCCGGGTGCCGCGGAGAGATGGTCGGTCTCTGCCGACGGGCTGACCTACAGGTTCCATCTGAGGACGGACGCGCTCTGGTCGAACGGCGAGCCCGTTACCGCCGAGGATTTCGTCCGCGCCTATGAACGCGTTACGGCTCCGTCATCGACTGCGGGTTTCGCATTCCTGCTTGACCCGGTTCGGGACTATGTTGCCGTCGGACCATCCACGCTGGAGATTCATCTCGCCGAGCCGGCGGCGCATTTGCCGGCGGTGCTTTCCATGCCGGTTGCATTTCCGATTCCTGCGTCGGCGATCGCCGCCGGTTCCTTTTCGGATCCGGAATCCTTCGTCGGTAACGGACCATACCTGCTGGACAGCCACACTGTTGGCGCAGCTACCCGATTGCGGCGTAACCCGAGCTTTCGAGATGTTTCCAGTGTCGCGGTCGACGTGATCGTTTACCTGCCGATCGTCGACCCGCTCGCCGAGCTGAATATGTATCGTTCGGGCGAACTACACATTACGAATACCATTCCGCCGGGGCACTTGCCGACTTTAGGGGAGACTATCCCCGATGCGCTGCGCATCGCCCCGTCGCTTGCCCTGTACTACCTCGCATTCGATTTGACCGAGCCACCGCTTGATAACCCCGCGCTGCGGCAAGCGCTGAGCATGGCAATCGATCGACGGCAACTCGTTGAACTCATCGGCAGGGGCGAACAACCGGCCTACGGCGTCGTGCCGACCGGCGTTGCCAATTATGACGGGGCCGCTTTCGAGTGGCGCGACTGGCCTTCCGAGAAGCGAGAAAGCCGGGCGCGCGAACTGTACCGACAGGCAGGCTACGACCGCAGCGCGCCGCTAACTATCCACTACACCTATGATGCCGGCGATATCCATGAAAAGGTCGCACTGGCGGTTGTTAGCATGTGGCGCGACATCCTCGGCGTCGAAGTGACACTGGACAAGAAGGAATGGCAGTATTTCCTTGAAACCCGGGAGCGCCGTTCCGACTGGCAGGTCATGCGTTTTGCCTGGTTCGGTGATTACGACCACGCGTCGACATTCACGAACATCTTTCGCAGCAACGACGCCCAGAATCTCGCGCGTTTCGACAATCCCGAGTACGACCGCCTGGTAGCCACCGCGAGCCAGGAAGCGCACTCCGACAAACAGGCTGAACTTCTTCGCGAAGCAGAAGCCTTGCTACTCACGGAGAACCCGGTCGCACCGCTGTACTTCTTCGTCAGCAAGCACCTTGTCAGCCCACAGGTCGCTGGATTCGAGCAAAACGTACTCGATCGTCACCCGAGTCGCTATTTGTCCCTGGAGATCGATGACTAGTCACGCCGCGCAAGTACCGGGAATTTGTCGCGATTTTGGCCGGAAGGCCGAAAATCGCTGATAATTGGTTGACTTGTTCCAATATTGGGGTATATTACCCCAACTATGGAACTTGATATCAAAAACACGCTGCGTTCCTCCTGCCGCGCTCTGCTGCGGCCCATTGCGTCTGTCGTCCTCAAATGCGGGATGACCTGGCGCGAATTCTCGGAGCTTTCGAAGTCTGTCTTCGTCTCCGTCGCGACGGACGAGTTCGGCATTCGGGGTCGGCCTACGAACATCTCGCGGGTATCGATACTCACCGGGATCTCCAGGAAAGAGGTCAAACGACAGCGCGACCTGCTCGCCGAGCCAGAGGACCCGGTTTCACCGAAGACCACCGACGCGACTCGGCTTCTGTCGGGCTGGCACCAGGACGCCGATTTCACCGATGAAGACGGCAGACCTCTACACCTGGTAGCCGAGGGAACCAATCCCAGCTTTCAATCGTTATTCAATACATACGGTGGCGATACGCCGGAACAGACGTTGCTGAAGGAATTACTCAAAGCCGGGTCGATTGAAAAGGACGGCGAAGGCCGGTTTGTTGCGAAACGGCGATATCACATGCCCGTGGACATGGACGAAGGCGGGCTGCGGTTTTTCGGCACCAACCTGTATGACCATGCCAATACCTTGTGCAAGAACGTCACCGGGGAGGACGCAGTGCGCTGGCTCGAAGGCTTTGCAGTCGACGACCACGTGCATCCCGATGCCGTCGAAGAGTTTCGCGCCTATATCGACGAGCGCGGTCAACAATTTCTGGAAGAGATCGACGACTGGCTCAGCCAGCGCCGGATCGACCCCAACGATTCAGAATCCACTCCTGTCCGGCTGGGCCTTGGTGTCTATGCAATAGAGGGACAGTTACCCAAAGGTACATAGCCATGAAAATTATCAACCTGATCATTTGCAGCATCATTCTCACAATCGCAGCAGGCTGTGGCGGCGGCAGCAGCGGCGGCGGAACCCCACCGCCCGACAATGACCCGCCCCCGGTTGGCGGCATTGGCAGGACCGGCATAGCCGTGGGCCCGATTTCGACGTTTGGCAGTGTCGTCGTGAACGGCGTCCGCTACGAGACGACCGGCGCCGTTTTCACGATTAACGGTGCTCCCGGATCGCAGGACGATCTGAGCGTAGGCCAGGTCATTACGGTCAGCGGCACGATCGACGACAACGGTGTTGACGGATCCGCCGACGAAGTGAACTTCGACGATAACGTGAAGGGACCGATACAGAGTATCGATATCGCTATGAGTCGTATCGTCGTACTCGGCCAGACCGTCCTTATCAGCGCGGAGACCTCTTTCGATGACAGCATCAGTCCGGCCTCAATAGACGGATTGAGCGTGGACGACATTGTCGAGGTCAGCGGACTCGTCGATGCGAACGGTCAGATTGCGGCTACTCGCATTGAGTCGAAGCCTGCCGGCACCGAGTACGAGGTGCTGGGCATCGTCAGCCAGCTTGATTCGGGCAACTTCGTGTTCAATATCAACGACCTTGTTGTCGACTATAGTTCGGCGACGCTGGATAACTTTTCCGGCGGGCAGATAAGCGATGGCGACCTGGTCGAGGCAAAAGGCAACTCGTTGGGCGGAAACGGCGAGCTTCTTGCGTCGAGGGTCGAGCTGAAGAACGCGCTGCCCGACGTGGCCGACGGAGACCATATCGAGATCCAGGGCTTCATTACCCGCTTCGCCTCTTCGCAAGACTTCGATGTGACAGGGTTCCCTGTTACAACAACCGCCAATACCGTGTATGAAGGCGGCACAGAGGCGGACCTCGGTCTCAATATCAAGGTCGAAGTGGAGGGCGACGTGAACGCCAACGGCGTGCTGGTCGCTACCAAGGTGGATATTCGCCGCGCCAAGGCCGTCAGGGCGACGGCGAACGTCGATTCGGTGAATTCCGGTTCGAACTCACTGGTCGTCCTGGGGATAACGGTCACCGTCGACGAACTGACGCGCATCGAAGACAAGAGCGATGCCGACGTCGATCCGCTAACGTTGGCTGATATCAATGCGGGAGACTACATCGAGGTTCGCGGCGACGAGTTCCCCGCCGGGAGCGGCGACATACTGGCGACGATACTGGAGCGTGAGGACCCAGATGATGAAGCCATCCTGCAAGGCTTTGTCGAATCCATAAGCGACCCGACGTTTGATATTCTCGGCGTCACCATACAGACGGGCCCCGGTACCGTGTTCCGTGACGAAAACGATGCCGTGATTTCATCCACCGAGTTCTTCAACCAGGCGGCACCAAACTCGCTCGTCAAGGCGAAGGGTACCGAGATCTCGGATACGGTGATTCTTGCCGAAGAGGTCGAGTTCGAACTGGAGTTTTGATCGAATATCGATCAGGCCGGCGCATCCTCGGGTGCGCCGGCTATGCCCCGAAAACCTTGCGGTACAGGGCGCGACCGATCATGCGGGCCTTGGTCCTCGTGTCGAAGCGCTCCAGGTTGGTCTTGACGGTTCCCGTCGTGAACTGTGTCTTTTTCGAGTAATCGATACGCACGTCGACGATCACAGGCCGACCGTCAGCAGCCTGCTGCAGTGCGGCCGAGACGCCGTCCGACACGTCATCGTTGGAATGTACGGCAACAAACGCACAGCCCGTCGCTTCAGCGAAGGCTTCGAGATTCAGGACACCGATCGTCGTGCAGGTGCTACGCTGGTACGGAATTTCCTGTGCCTGCGCTATCTGCGCGAGTTCGCCGTCATTGAAGACGAACCAGGCAACGCCGAGCCCGTTCGACGTCGCCGTCACGGATTCGAGCCCGGTCATCAGGAACGCGCCATCGCCGACGATGCCGACGACCTGCTTCTCGGGCTTTGCCAGCTTCGCCGCGATGCTCGCGGGCACGCAGTAGCCCATGCAGTTGAAGTCGGTCGGCGAGAAGAACGTGCCGCCGCGGTTGATCGGCATCAGCTCGGCTGTCAGAAACGTGTGATTGCCGTCGTCGCAGACGACGATCGCATCGTCATCGAGCTGCTCTCGCAATGCATCGAACAGCTCGCAAGGCCCGACCCGGCCGTCATTATCATGGTCGCGCCAGGTTTTCCGGTACGTGGCTTTGTCGTTGGCGATCTGTAGCACGGTCGCCGAGCTCTCCCGGGCACTCCCGTTTGCGCAGACAGCCTCGGCCAGGGCCGGCACGGCATCGCGTGCATCCGCGGCGATCGCGACGGTCGCCGGATAATTGGCGTTGAGCGCATCGGGATTGATGTCGATGTGCACGAGCTGCTCGGGAGGCACTGCGCCATAGCTGCCCGTGCATATTTCCGCGAAACGGGTTCCGACCGCCAGCATCGCGTCGCAATCCCTGAACGCATTCTGCGCGGCCGGGACGGCCGATCGGCCGAAGCCCATGCCCGTGTGCAGCTGATGATCGGCCGGAAACGAGGCGAGCCCCTGCAGGGTCGTCGACACGGGCGCGGCCAGGTGTTCGGCAATCCGGGCAATGTCGTCAATGACGTGGCGAGCGCCCCAGCCGACGAATATCCCGGGGCGCTCCGCGCCTGACAGTAGTTCGGCCGCCCGGCTGACGTCAGCCGCATCGACGGCCGGCCGTTCACCAATCGGTTCGAAGTCAGGCATCTCCTCGACGTGGCCCGTCAGCAATTGCAGGTTCGCGGGCAGTTCGACGAATACCGGGCCCGGTTCGCCCTCGGTGGCTTTTCGATACGCCTCGTAGATCGTCGGTATCGCATCCTCGTAACGATCGATTCGGTATGTCGCCTTGGTCAGTGGCCTCATGATGGCCTGCTGATCCACGTCGTGCAGCTGGAATCGCTGCTGCATATCGGTGCGGATGCCACCCGAGATGACGAGCATCGGCACACCGTCGAGATAGGCCTCACCGACGCCGCTGAGCGCATGCGTGATGCCCGCGGCCGGAACAATCGCAAGCACCCCGATGGACTCCCCGATCCTGCCGATCGCGTCCGCCATGAACGCGGCACCGGCTTCGTGTGTCACGAGTACCGGCAGGATCTTCTTCGATGACCGGAGTTCGTCGTAAAGCTCGATGTTATGCACGCCCGGAATCCCAAAGGTGTATTCCACTCCGATACTCTCGAGCGCGTGGCGCACGAGCTTTGCTGCCGTGTGTTTCATAGCGCCGACTGTACGCGAGCGGACCTCGTCCGGCCAATCGCATTGTAGGTACTTCCTCTGATTTGCGGCGCATGTTCGCGTGGCTATACAGAGAAGGTCTGACTCACTGGCAAACCGGCCAGAAGGACCGACCATGAAATTCCCGGCATGCTGGGCAACGCCTTGCCTGAGCCTGGCAGCGCTCTCGCTGCTATTCATTGCCCCGACCTATGCTGCCGATACCGGACGCGATATCTACGAGACGAACTGCCTGGTCTGCCATGGCCAGAACGGACGGCCCGACCCCGACAGCCCGGTCGTCAAGGGGCTGGGTGTCCTGCCCGCAGACTTCTCTGACCCGTTGTTCAACAGCCGTGAGCCTGCAGGTGACTGGGAGATGGTCATCAAACACGGCGGCCACGCGCTGGGCCTCGCCGAGCAGATGCCGGCGCAGCAGGACGCGCTCAGCGACGAGCAGATATCCGAGGTCACCCGGTACATCAAGTCCATGGTCGATACGAGCGACTATCCTCCCGGCGAGATGAACCTGATGCTCCCGACGCGCACCAAGAAGGCATTCCCGGAAGACGAAGTCGTCTACAAGGGCCGTTACACGAATCAACCCGGTACCGACACGGCCAAGAACGTCGTCGAGTTCGAGAAACGCATCGGTAACCGTGGCCAGGCTATTGTCGAACTCGTGCAGAACTCCCGGGGGAGCGACAGCGAATTGTCCGAGATCGAGCTCGGCTACAAGCGAGCCCTGTCTTTCAGCAAGAATCACATCCTGTCGGGTGCGGCCGTCCTCGCAATCCCTATCGAGGCCGACGGTGACGGCGAGCTGCAGACCTACTTCGCGTTCGGCGCGTGGCTGTCCCCGAACTGGTCACTGCAGAGCAGCCTGCGATTCAAGTTTCCGTTTGAAAAGGTGAGTGACGGCGAAGTGGAACTCGCGGGGATCGTGCACTACGTGCACACACCGTGGCCACGACGCGTCTTCCCGGCGCTCGAGGTGGTCGGCACGAATCCTTATCGGTCCCGAAACGGCGACCTGGAATGGACTGCTCTGCCACAGGTTCGCATCGGCCTTACCCGTGGTGGCCATGTCGCGTTGAATCTCGGCGTCGAGATTCCGCTGTCGAGCCAGGACTGGGACGAGCGCTACTACGCGACACTGTTGTGGGACTTCGCTGACGGCAGCTTCTTCCAGGGCTGGTAAAGGACCCTGCTAACCACGATCATGGCCCGATGTCACGGGCGCTGAAGATAATCTTTATTGCTGAGCTGGTGCTCGGCGGCCTGTGGACGTTATACGGATCGATGGCAACCGGCGCCGGTGGGCTCGGCGTTGTTTACCTGTTGCTAATCATTTTTCCGCTATTCGCAATCTTCTTCCTGGTCGCCGCGTGGGCCTACTGGAAACATCCGACCGAACGGCGGCGCGCGGGCTGGATCATGGCACTGCCTGTCGTCTTCTGGTTCCTGCCAATGATGATTCGCGTACTGGCCGGCGGTGTGCTGAATGAGCATCAGTTCATCGCGTTCCTCGGAATAGTCGTGATCGCCTTCTTCGGAACCTGTTTCATCGCACCGCGCAGCGTGGTCGCCGTGGTACCCGACTTCCTGCTCAGGAGCCGGCTATTCAATGCGCTGATCTTCATCGCGGTCTTGCTGGGCTGGCTGTTCCTGGTTGGCATCATCATCTACGTGGCCAACGAAAAGGGCGGCAGCTACCGGGGCGATACGGGATACGGCCTCGGCCTCGCCATCGTGATTGCGGCGTTTTACCTCGTCGGGCTCGGCCTCGGCTCGTTTGTCGCGACGGCCTGGGCATGGCTCGGCCTGCGCGGCGGCGTCGAGAATACGCCCCGAAAATGGCATATCGCTCAGATCGTTATCGCGCTTCCGGGCATCGTCATCGGAGGGATCGTGCTCAGCTGGCTCGCCGGACAGGGCCAGTTCGGCTGAGCTGCGGCAATCACGGACCCCCGCACCGATCCGGCTTGCGGTACAATTCCTCGTTCCCCGTTCAATAACCCAACCTACGAGAACTACAGTGAGCAATTTCGACGATCAACTGCAGAAAGTGAAAACAGCCCCCGGGTTCATCGCAGCCCTCGACCAGAGCGGCGGCAGCACGCCGAAAGCCCTCGGCCTCTACGGCGTGGGTGAAGACGCCTGGTCCAATGATGAAGAGATGTTCGACGTTGTGCACCAGATGCGCACACGCATCATCACGAGCCCGTCGTTCGGTGGTGACCGCATCCTCGGCGCCATCCTGTTCGAGAACACGATGGACCGTGAGATCGAAGGCCAGCCGACGGCATCCTATCTCTGGAATGTGAAGAACGTCGCCCCGTTCCTCAAGGTCGACAAAGGCCTGGCCGACGAAGTCGACGGTGCCCAGGTGATGAAGCCCATTCCCGATCTCGCCCAACTGCTTGAGAAAGCCAACGCCAATGGCATGTTCGGCACCAAGATGCGCTCGGTCATCAAGCAATCGAATCCGGCGGGCGTTCAAGCCGTAGTCGATCAGCAGTTCGAGATCGGCAAACAGATCATTGCGGCAGGACTCGTACCCATCATCGAGCCTGAAGTCGACATACACTGCCCCAACAAGGCGGATGCCGAGGGCCTGTTGCACGATGCCATCATGGGGCATCTCAACAACCTGGGTGGCGACGACCTCGTCATGTTGAAGCTGACTTTGCCGGAGAAAGACAACCTGTACGCCGACTGCATCGCGCATCCGAACGTCGTTCGTGTCGTGGCACTGTCGGGAGGTTACTCGCGCGAAGAAGCGAACGATCGCCTCACACGCAACAACAGCATGGTCGCGAGCTTCTCACGGGCATTGTCGGAGGGACTCAAGGCGCAGCAGACCGAAGAAGAATTCGACGCGATGCTCGACGAATCGATCGGCGCTATCGCCGCTGCTTCCGCGACCTAGGCTCCACAGAGCGAGTCGTAGGGATTCGTGCTAATTACCGGTTCGAGCTCGAGTTCGAGCTCGACCGGTTCCACGTCTTTCATCCACGTCGTACGACCGAGTTCATCGGTGTAGACGCGCAGCGGCCGGCGGATGCGAACCGTGTCGCCGATGTTATTCGTGTTGTCCATTACTGGTTTGTCGGCGATAGCCGTCTAAACTTTAGTTACAGGAGGCAACGATGAAAAAGATCCTCACGATTCTGCTTTTGGCGGCAGTCGGGATGCCGCTCGACGCGGCCGAGCCGAAAACGGAACACACGTTTCAGCTGTCGCCCGGCGAGGAAAGGCCGGCCGCAACGATCGAGGACGCCGGCTGGCTCGTCGGATCCTGGGCTGGTACGGCCTTCGGGGGACGTTTTGAGCAAGTCTGGAACCCGCCGTCGGCCGGCACGATGGTCGGTTTCTTCAAACTCCTTGGCGACGACGGTGTGTCATTTTACGAATTGCTACTGCTGAGCATCGAGGACGGTACGCTGAGCCTCAAGGTGAAGCACTTCAATCCCGACTTCACAGCGTGGGAAGAGAAAGCCGACTACGTGCACTTCCAGCTCGTTCACAAAGAGGCGGATGCGCTGCACTTCGGTGGCATCAGCTTCTACCGGCAAGGCGATGACCAGATCGACGGATACATCGTGATGCGCAACGGCGAAGAGGTCACCGAGCATTACCTCAAGTACGAGCGTCGCTGACCGCGCCTGTATCTTGTCGAACTAGCTACGCCGGCTCAATATTGGCATTCAGCCGGAACAGGTTGCCAGGGTCATACTTCGCCTTTAGATCTGCCAGCCGCGCGTAGTTCGGACCGTAATTGCCTTTGGTCTTTCCGGCGCCCTCCTCATTGAGGTTCGTGTAGTAGCCCTGCATGAATGGCGCCATGGCCTCGTAGTAGCGGCGGACGGCAGCGATTCGATCCTCGGTTTCGGCCGGGTCAGTAAACACACTGTCTATGCCGAGATTAAAAGCGACGTTGCGATGGGCGAATGCCGTCGAGTCTCCGTCAATTCGTGAGGTTGCGCCGCCAAGATGCTGAAACCAGACGTTCGGGAGAGTTTCAGCGTCGAAGTTGCCAACAAAAGCATCAATGAACTGCGGCGTTAACTCGTTAATGAAGCCCGATTTCAGGTAGTTCAGCTGGCCATGCCCGAGCTGGCCGTCAAGCATGGTCTGCCAGGCCGAATAGCTGCCGGTATCCAGCGAGTTGTGTGCGGGTTTAGCCATGTTCACGATCGGGGCGACGACGGACTCCCCTGTAGCCGGGTCGCCCATATACGAGACAGTGACGCCGAAGATTCGCTCGCCATCGGCGACGTAGAGGTACGGCTCCACTCTCGCGGCATCCGGCAATGCCGGCTCGAGTTCCGCCAAGCGGCTCATGATTTCCGTCGCCTGCCCCATCGGGTATTCGAGGTAGCCACCGTAGACAGTGCCCGCAAACGGGTGCAGGCGGTAAACGAATTCTGTCACGACGCCGAAATTACCACCGCCCCCGCGCAGCGCCCACAACAGGTCGGCGTTTTCGTCATCGCTGGCGCGGATTATCTGTCCATCGGCCGTTACGATCGTCGCGGCCAGCAGGTTGTCGACCGCAAGACCGTGCATACGGTCAAGGCGGCCCATGCCGCCGCCCAGCGTAAATCCGCCGACTCCCGTGTGCGAAACAATACCTGTGGTCGTAGCGAGGCCATGCCCGAGTGAGGCTGTATCGAGGTGCCCGAGCAAAGCGCCCCCCTCCACCGTGGCAGTACGAGCGTCCGGATCAATCTCGACAGCATGTAGCTTTGAAAGGTCGATCATGAGGCCGCCATCACAAGTCGATTTGCCCGGATAGCTGTGCCCTCCGCCCCGCACAGCAACGAGCAATTCATGGTCACGTGCGAAGGTGACTGCGCTCTGCACGTCCGTGACGCTGGCGCACTGCGCGATCAACGCCGGCTCCTTGTCGATCATGCCATTCCAGACTTTGCGTACCGCGTCGTAGCCCGCATCGGTTGGCAGGTAGAGCGTGCCATACAGTTCGTCAGCGAATTCCCTGACAACGGCGGACTGGAGCGACGTTGCGTCACCGTTGCTCTTGACAGCGGCAAGCGCGGACGAGGTCGACTGACCCGGAGTAGAGCGACCGCAGCCAGGCAGGACAGCAACAACGCCCGTTGCGACTGCAGACTTTACGAAGGTACGACGCCGCATGGCAGACTCCTTGGGTTCCGTGGTTTATACCTTCCCTGAGTCTAGTAGTCTGTCCGGCGTTTCGCCAGACATCACAACACTTAGGCGGCGGCCCGGAGAATAAGGAAGTCAACGTTAGTTCCAAAGCCGCAAGCAGAAAACCGTAACTGAAACGCCGGACGACCCATGGCGGACATTGGGCTTCTGGCCGTGTGAAAACATGGAACATCCACGCCCAATCAACGACTAAGGACTATGTGACGAGAGTTTCCGTATTTTTTGCAGCAGCGATGCTGCTGTTAGTATCAGCGCCGTCTTTGGCTTTGGAGACGCGTTTCCTCCAGGGCCTTGGCGACTCCCACTATCTGCGGTTGCAATCCGAGACATTAGATCGGGATTTTCACGTCTTCGTGATGCTTCCAGACGGCTACGAACAGCACCCCGAGAAAAGTTATCCGACCGTTTACGTTCTTGACGGCGGGGCACTGTATCCGCTCCTGGTCGCGTATTACCGCTATCTGAATTTCGGCAAGGAGATACCGGCTGCGATTGTTGTTGGTATTTCATACGGCAGCGACACTTACGAGGGTGGCAACTATCGAAGCACGGACTACACGGTAAAGTCTGATGAGAGAGAGTATTGGGGAGGCGCCGATACCTTTCAGAGTTTCCTGAGAGACGAAATGATTCCACAAGTTGAGCGCAGCTATCGCTCGCGCCCCGACAGGCGAATCATATTCGGGCAGTCTCTCGGGGGACAGTTCGTTCTTTATACGGCACTGACCGAACCAAGACTTTTCTGGGGCCACATAGCCAGCAACCCGGCGCTGCATCGGAACCTGCCGTTTTTTCTGCAAAGTCACCGGGCAGCCTCGTCCGCAGGCGAGCCGTCGAGGCTCTTTGTCGCAAGTGCTTCGCAGGATGACCCGGAGTATCGACTACCGGCCTTGCGTTGGATCGAGCATTGGACCAGCAGAGACGACGCTCCCTGGCAGCTCGAGACGATGATCCTGGACGGACACAGCCACATGTCTGCGCCTCCTGCATCGTTTCGCCAGGGCATGCGCTGGCTATTCTCTTCGCAACAAGCCCCCGCTTCTGATCGTTAGCCGACCGTCGCCACTCGCGCTGGAATTTCCCACTCGCCAATCCCCTGCGCGGCCCGATATTCTTACCGCAGTTCAAAGACTCGTGTAGAGCACCCCGAGAATCGCTACCGGTACGATCACGCGAATCATCCACAGCCAGGTCATGAACAAGCCCTTGTTACCAAACGACAGGTCTTCTAACAGCATCTCGGGCTTGATAAACCAGCCGACAAATACGGCCATAAAGATAGCCCCGAGCGGCATCAGCAGGTTGGCCGTGAAATAGTCAATCAAGTCAAATGGAGTCATGCCCTCGAAGGTCGAGATGAAACCGAGTGGCGCAACATCGGACCAGGCGTTGAACGAGAATACTGTAAGCAGGCCGATCAGCCACGCGAGCAAGCCGAACACGATGCAACCGTTGCGCCGACTCAAACCCCACTTGCCCTGGCTGTAGCGGACAATCGGCTCAATGATGGCAATGATCGATGTAACGGCCGCGAATGCCAGCAGGACAAAGAACACGACACCGAAGATCGCTCCGCCCTTCATGCCGGCGAATGCACCCGGAAGTGTCTGGAATATCAGCCCAGGGCCCGATCCGGGATCGAGGTTGTTGGCAAATACGATCGGGAAGATCATGAGGCCGGCCAGCAGCGCGACTAGCGTATCGGCGCCCGCAATAATCAGCGCCGATTTCGTCAACGACACTTCCTTTGGCACGTAGGAGCCGTAGGTCATGATCAGCCCCATCGCGACGCTGATTGAGAAGAACGCCTGGCCAATGGCCACGAGCACAGTGCGCCCGTCGATCTTGGAAACATCGGTGTTGAACAGGAATTCGACGGCCGCCCTGAAGTCACCCTCGACGGCTGCGTAACCGATCATGACGAGCAACATGATGAACAGGGAGGGCATCAGGAACTTGACCGCCTGTTCGATGCCGCCGCGCAGGCCACGGCCAACGATGATCATCGCGATGACCATGAATGCCGTGTGCCACATGACCAGTGCACCGGGATCTGCCAGCAGCGCGTCGAACTGCTGGCCCACTTCTGCCGGCGCCGCGCCGCCGAAGCCATTGCCGGCCTTGAAGATGTACGCCAGCGTCCATCCAGCGATGACACTGTAATAGGTGGCGATCAGGTAGCCGACGATCATGCCGACGTAGCCGACGATGGACCAGGATTTTGAGCGCCCGGCGCCGACCGCCACGTTGCTCATGGCAACCGGCGGGCTTGCGCCGCCTTTGCGGCCGAGCCAGAGCTCGGTAATGAGGATCGGTATCGCCACAAACACGACGCAGCCGAGATAGATCAGCACGAACGCACCGCCGCCGCTGACGCCCACTATGTACGGGAATTTCCAGATGTTGCCGAGCCCGACGGCGGCGCCGACCGCCGCCAGGATAAAGGTGAGTCCGGACGACCAGGTCTTGCCGTGTCCGCTTACTGCTGCCATTGAATCGATCTCCCCCCGGGAACGTTTCGACATTGTAAACCGAGAAAGAGGTTAAAATGCCCGCATCTCAAGGTCTAAAAGAGCAACAACAGATGGCTACCTCGAATTCCTGCCCGTCATTCGCGACGGTTGATCCCTTTGACGCGATGACATCCGGCAAGCCCGGCATCGTCAGTAACCTGGTTGGCGGCGAGTGGCAGACGGCGCCGCAGGTCCGGGACGACATCCCCGACCCACTCCAAGGTGGCCGATTCCTCGCCGTCCCGGACACGGCAGACATTGCTCCATTTATCGCCGGTCTCGAAACCTGCCCCAAGACAGGACTACACAACCCGCTCAAGAACACCGAACGTTACGTGCATCTAGGCAACGTGTGCGCCAAAGCTGCGGCCATGCTCGCTACACCCGAGGTTGAGGCCTACTTCACCAGATTGACGCAGCGCGTCATGCCGAAGAGCTGGCAGCAGTGCCTCAACGAAGTCGTCGTGACGCGCGTCTTCCTGGAGAACTTCGCGGGGGATGGCGTGCGCTTCCTCGCGCGAGGTTTTTCGAACCCTGGCGATCGCACGGGACAGGAATCGCGAGGCTACCGCTGGCCGTTCGGCCCGGTCGTCGTCGTCGCGCCCTTCAATTTCCCGCTCGAAATCCCGGCTCTGCAGGCTATGGGCGCCCTGTTCATGGGCAACCGGCCGCTCGTCAAGGTCGACTCCAAGGTCAGTGTTGTCTTCGAGCAGTTTGTCAGGATGCTGATCGAGTGCGGCCTGTCGGCGACCGATATCGACCTGCTGCACTGCCGCGGTGAGCGTATGGGCGAGCTTATCGAGTCCGCGGCCGACAGGATTCGCATGGTGCAGTTCACGGGCTCCAGCTCGGTGGCCGAGCGGGTCGCTGCCACGGTCAACGGCCGCGTGCGTATCGAGGATGCGGGCTTCGACTGGAAAGTGATCGGTCCGGACTTCGATGAACGCTGGGCCGACTACGTAGCCTGGCAGGCAGACGAAGATGCGTATAACGCCGCCGGCCAGAAGTGCTCTGCACAGAGCATTCTGTTCGTGCACGAAAATTGGGCAGAGACGCTGAAGCCGAAGCTCGCGGAGTTGGCAGCGCGCCGCAATCTCGACAACCTGTCGATCGGTCCCGTGCTGACGTGGACCAACGCGATGATCAAGGAACATATCGACGCCATAGTCTCGGTACCCGGAGCACAGCTGCTGTTCGGCGGCTCACCGCTCGAGGGCCACGACATTCCTGACTGCTACGGCGCGTACGAGGCCACGGCGGTCGAGGTACCGCTCGCGGCGCTCGTCGACGGGCATTTCGATCGCGTGACGACGGAGCTCTTCGGCCCGTTCCAGGTTGTGGTGCCTTACGGTGACGGCGACATCGACACCGTACTCGGCATGCTCGAGAAGATGTCGCATCACCTGACCGCCGCCGTTGTCAGTGCCGACGTCGAATTCCAGCAGAAGGTGCTGGCCGCCACCGTGAACGGCACGACCTACTGCGGCATGCGCGCACGCACGACAGGCGCCCCCCAGAATCACTGGTTCGGCCCCAGCGGCGACCCCCGTGCAGCGGGAATTGGCACCCCTGAGGCGATCACGAGCACCTGGAGCGGACACCGCGAGATCATCTTCGACCAGGGCAGGATGGCCGAGAACTGGGCAATTCCCCCGTTAATCTAGGGGACAGTTCACTTATTTCACAATTTAGTAAACTGTCCCCTTTTCTTCGGCGCTATAATTACCGGCCCGCTGGAGAACTTACATGCTGCCCCACCAGGACGTTGTTGCCGAAGTTTTGAAACTGCCTGACGGACCCGAGATCGGAGCGTTTTTCGATTTCGACGGCACAGTTATATCCGGCTACTCCGCGACAGCCTTCATCCAGGAGCAGATCAAGCGCGGCACCCTGTCCGTACGGGAGCTCGTCGAGCTCATCGGTGCGATGGGGAACTTCGGCCTCGGCAAGATGGGCTTCTCGGCCATGATGATCGCGACCTCGCAGTTTCTGCGTGGCATCCACGAGGAAAGCTATGTCAACTTCGGGCAGGAGCTGTTCGAGTCGCACATCGCGCGGCTGATCTATCCCGAGTCGCGCGCGCTCGTGCAGGCGCATCTCAAAAAGGGCCATACGGTTGCGATCATTTCTTCCGCAACGCCCTACCAGGTGGAGCCCGCCGCGCGCGACCTCGGAATCGAGAAAGTGCTGTGTACGCGGCTCGAGGTTGACGACAAAGGGTACTTCACAGGCGCGGTGGTCCAGCCTACCTGTTTCGGTCCCGGCAAGGTCACGGCTGCAGAATCCCTGGCGGCGGAGTTCGGCGTCGACCTCGAGAACAGTTTTTTCTACTCGGACAGCGACGACGATATCCAGCTGCTCGAACGCGTGGGTAACCCGCGACCGCTGAACCCGAACAGCAAGCTGATGATGATTGCCGATCGACGCGGCTGGCCCGTGCGCCGTTTCGGGAGTCGCGGATCCACGCAGCCTTCCGACTGGCTGCGATCACTGATGCTTCCGGCAAGCCTGATCGGCTCGTTTTTCGCGGGACTCCCAATCTGGGCGCTTACGGGTTCCAGGCGCGATGCCCTGAACTTCTCACTGTCCGTGTTCGCGGATACGGCGAGCGCATTGATCGGGCTCAACCTGAAGATCAAGGGCGAACACCACCTGTGGTCGCACCGGCCGGCCGTATTCGTCTTTAATCATCAGAGCAACGTCGACATGGTCATCGTCGCGCGGCTCCTGCGCCGCGATATCACCGGGGTTGGCAAGCAAGAAATTCGTAACATGCCCGTTATCGGCCGGCTGCTGGAAGCATCGGGCATCGTGCTGATCGACCGCAAGAACACGGCCAGCGCAATCGAGGCGATGACGCCGCTCGTCGACGCCATGCGCGTCGAGGGACGTTCGGTGTGCCTGTCACCTGAAGGCACTCGGGCCGCCACGCCGAAACTCGCAGCGTTCAAGAAAGGCGCCTTCCACCTCGCGATGCAGGCCGGCGTGCCCATGGTCCCGATCGTTATCCACAACTCGGGAGACGTACAGCCCAAAGGCGACATCCTGTACCACCCGGGTACCGTGGAAGTCGAGGTACTCCCCCCCATCGACACGAGCCAATGGTCGCCGGAGACGATCGAAAAACATGTCGCCGAAGTCCGGGGAATGTATCTCACTGCACTGGATCAGGAACCGCAATCAAAGCCCGTCAAGCTGCGCAAGGCCGAATAGGAAACCGTTGCTATGGATCAACTAAACCCACAAGACGCCCAGTTCCTGTACATGGAATCGAGCGACAACCTGACGCACCTTACGAGCATTTCGATTTTTGACCAGACGACGGTCCCGGACGGCGGAGTGGTCCGCTTCAAGGACATCCTCGCGCACATCGAGGGGCGCTTGCACATGAGCCCGATCTTCAAGCGGCGCCTCGTGCACGTCCCGCTCGAGCTAGACTTTCCGTACTGGGTCGATGATGAACACTTCGATCTCGAATACCACGTGCGTCACGGACGGCTGCCCGAGCCTGGCGACTGGCGGCAGTTCTGCATTCACATGGCTCGCTACCACTCACGACCGCTCGACATGAACCGGCCGCTCTGGGAGATGTTTGTCGTCGAGGGCCTCGACCACGTCGACTGGCTGCCGAAGGGCAGCTACGCGCTGGCGACCAAGATCCACCATGCGGCCGTCGACGGCAAAGCAATCGTCGACTTTTTCGGTGCACTAGCGGATATCGATAACAAGGGGACGCCTGCAGTTCCCCTGAATCGGGCGACGCTCAGGCGCAGCCCGAAGCCGGGCCTCGTAGACATGGCGCTGCGCGCAACCTGGCATTCCATCCGGTCGCCGATCGGCATGACCGATGCGCTGATGCGCGCGTTACCGAGCGTCTACCACATGGCGCAGAATGCTTTGTCTTCGCAAAAAGACGATAAGCAGAACGTGCCGGACTCGCGCTTCAATGTGAATGTATCGCCGCAGAAGATGTTCGGTGCCCGCGCGTTCAAGCTCGAAGAACTCAAGGCGGTGCGCGAGGCCGTGCCAGGCTGCACGATCAATGATGTCGTGCTCGCAATCTGTGCGGGCGGACTGCGGCGCTACCTCGAGCATCACGGTGAGTTGCCCGACGAGTCGCTAATCGCCTGGGTGCCGATCAACGCACGACAGGGTACGGGATCCAATCCCGACGCCCCGAGAAACAATGTCACCTCGATGACGGTGCCGATCCGCACCGATGTGAAAGACCCGCTCAAGCGCCTGGACCGGATCCATAAGGCGACCCAGAAAACCAAGGAGGCCAAGTCGGGCGTCTCCGCGCGCCTCATGACGGATTTGAGCAAGCACGTGCCCGCCGCGACCCAGGTGCTGGCAAGCCGTCTCGTACTGCGTGCCGGCATGACATCCACGATGTGCAACCTGTTCATCTCGAACGTACCCGGCCCGCAGGTACCGCTGTACATGAATGGCGCGCTACAGGTCGGCGCCTACGGCCTGGCGCCGCTCGCGAACGGTATGGGGCTGTTCATCGCAACACCGAGTTACAACGGCGAGATTACGTTCAATGTCACGTCGACACGCGAGATCCTGCCCGACATCGATTTCTTCGTCGACTGCCTCGCAGAGTCCCTGAACGATTTGAAGACGGCCAGCCAGCCGAAAGAGCAGAAGCCGCGTAAACGCGCCGCGAGCAAGAAGGCCAGCAGCAAGAAGACCGGCCCCAGGAAGGCCGGTCCCAAGAAGAAACTGCGCGCGGTCTAAGCCCTCTTGTCTCTAGACGGCGCGACGCTCGCTGGCAGCCCTGGTGTGCGGCAAGATATGATCGAGTTCTCGCAGAATCCTGTCGAGCTTACGGCTGATTCTCGTCTGGATGCGGATCATCTCGATCTTTGGCCAGGTCGACCGCTCGCCCATCTCAATCAGCGCGACGATCTCCTCGACGGATCGGTGTGACAGCAACTTCAGCGGGTTGAAGATTTTCGTATCGGGCAGGATGTTTATGTCACCGATATAGTCCTGGTTGATGATACTCAGCCCGACGTTGGTCAGCCGATTGATCGTCGGGTTCCAGGCCAGCGGTTTTTCGAACAAAGATGCGCCGGCGTTCAGCCACTCGCGCGCGGTCCGGCCGCTCACGTTTTTCACGGTCGAGACAAGACCCGAATCCCTCCGCGAATCCGATACGAACGGGAACACGTGGGGGTTAACCTGGCTGACGATGAAATGATTGACGCCGTAGATTCGCGACAGCCGCTTGGCCGGAAGGTCATCACTCAGTGACCCGTCGACCCACCTTCGCGACGGCAGGTATGCCTGTCTCTCGCCCTTGTAGTTCTTGGCAGCCAGTGCGACGGGCGGGAAGAATCCGGGCACGGCCGCGGAGGCCATGACGGCTTCCCGAACGAACACATTGGGTGTCGTAATCGAATTCAGGAGGCGCGACGTCTGGTGTTTCTCGGCGGCTGCGATCGAGACGTTGAGGTGCCGGCCCGTCCGGTCCTGCGCTTCCTGGAACGTCAGGTCAGGAATGAGTCGCTGCAGCACATCGCTAACATCGTCCGCCGTCGCAACCTCGGGCTTGAAGACGGTCAGGTGTCGCAACAGGCTCTGATCCCGCTCGATTTCGTGTACGAGATTCTCGGGCTCGAAAATTCTCTCGAGGTCCTTGTCACTGCGCGTGCTTACGAGGGCGCCGACGATTGCGCCACCGCTGCTGCCGGAAAGAATGTCGGGCAGAATGCTTTCCTGCCACATGGCCTTCACGGCGCCGATGTGAAAGAACAGCAGCGACCCGGCGCCGCTCATCATCAATGCGGAACTACCGTAGCAATGCTGCGCTCGACGGAAGAATTCGAGTCGTTCGTCGAGCGATATGTCGTCAGCCTCTTCACTCGCAAGCAGGTCGAGTGCACTCGTGACCTCGTCGACGTATTCGACAATGAGCGCCTTGGTGCCGAACCTGGCCTTGCCGTACAGCGCGCGCCGACCCATGCCGTCGATGTTGCCGTGTATGCCCTCGTGCAGGGCGAAGAGTATGCCGGCGTGGTCCTTTGCCTTGCGCAGTTTCCGCAGGCGTTCGAGCCGCCGCCGAATCGAAGCGTAGTCGAAGTGCTTGGATTCGTCCGACTCGACCCATTTCTTTACGCCCGACGCCTCGTCATGGGCAATTGCCGCAGCGCGCCACTCGTCGTAGCTGTCGGCAGCGTCCATGTCGGCCTGGAGGCGCTTGGTGGCAGAGAAAATCATAGAACCGGTATTGTACCGCGGCAGACGTTAAACGTCGCGCTGCCAGACGATACTCGTGAAATATCCACCCTTGTCGAAATGGATGTCGAGGCTACCGTCCCAGGCGTCCTGGAATGCCTTACCGATACGTCGCGGCAGGTGTACATCGGTAGTGTTTAGCTGTATCTCGTCGCCCAGGTCGCGAATATCGATGATCCTGTTCATGGGATGTTCGCTCGTTTCCGTGGCTTCGATGTTGCGCGCGAGATTCAGGATTTCGCTCTTATGTTTAATGGCGAACTCGCCCGATATCGTCACTTCGCCGGCCGGGTAATGGTCGTTGATTCGATGGCACGCGCAGCAGAGCTGCTCGTCGGCGTTTTCGTCGGGGCTGGCTGTCCAGCTCCAGCGGCCCTTGTGATAGATCGCGCCACATTGTGGACAGCGGGTTGGCTCCTTGAGCTTGCCGAGCAGCTTGTAAGTGTCGTGAACCTCTTCCTGCAGAAGCCGGTCATGACGCTCCGGCGGTCGTGTTGGTGTGCTGGTACTCATCATCATTCGTCTTCCTCTCCGTCCACGAACAGGATCCGGCACTTCAGCCTCGTGAGCTCCGCATAAATGGGCCGGCTCTTGAAGAATGAAGGTGCGATCAGGACGTCCTGCTCGAAAGTCACGAACTCCTGGAGTCTCGCCGCGTCGTGCTCCGGCAACACCTCGAATTCGTATTTCAGGTCCACCTTACTGGCGAGGTCGTTCAGCTCACGGCGCTTCTGACCTACCGCGTCGTCGTCGATCTGTTGCGCCCTTTTCGGCGTGAAATTCTCGCTGCCACCACCGACACGCGATACTTCCCGGGTAAACGGCAGGCTGGCAGCACGGTGCCAGCGATCATCGCTAACGAATAACGTGATCAGTTCCGCGGTCCCGCTCTGGAGGTTTTCGGTCACGACACGCCACAGCTCGGGCAAGGAGCTGCTTGCGGTGATAGCCAGCAGGATGCGGCGCTTGTCATTCGCCTGGCGCATTACGCTCCTGGCCTTCCGAGAATCGCTTGCGATCCCTGGCGTACTGAATCAACTGGTCTTCGACAAGCCGATTGACCGTGTCCTTTGGGAAGTCGCCGCTCTCGTCGCGCTGCCCCGCCGTCATGCCTGTCAGGATCGCGACGGCCTCATCGATATGGCGGACCGCGTAGACACAAAACTCCCCTTTCTGCACGGACTCTACGACGTCTTCCCTGAGCATCAGGTGCTTGACGTTGTCATCGGGTATAACGACGCCGTGCGTTCCGTCGAGTCCGCGCTCCCTGCATATCTCGTAGAACCCCTCGACCTTCTCGTTGATGCCGCCCACAGCCTGCACACGTCCAAGCTGGTTGATGGATCCGGTGATCGCGAAATTCTGGTGAATCGGTACCTTGGAGAGCGACGAAATCAGGGCACAGAGCTCAGCAACCGAGGCGCTGTCACCCTCGACGCCATTGTAGGACTGTTCGAAGACCACGCTGCCGTGCAGGGACAACGGGACATCGGGTGCGAACCGGGAGGACAATGCGGACGAAAGGATCATTACGCCTTTGGAGTGAATCGCGCCGCCGAGTTCGACCTCACGCTCGATATCCACGACCTGCCCGGTTCCCACACGGGTCGTGGCCGTAATCCTGACAGGGTGCCCGAAGCGCGACTCGCCAAGGCCGAGCACGGCGAGACCGTTGACCTGGCCGATGCTCTCGCCCGACGTATCGATCAGCAGGGTGCCTCGCTTGATGGCGTCCACGACCCTGGTCTGCACACGATCGACGCGGCGGTCTCGTTGCCTGATCGCCTCGCGCAGGTCTTCCGCGGCAACCTGGTCAGCCCCGCGTTGCCGGGCCCAGTGATCCGCCTGTATCAGGAGATCGTCCAGCGATCGCATGTGGGTCGAGAGTCGCTCACTGTCCTCTGCCTGTCTCGCGCGCTGCTCGATCACGCACTCCACGGCAGCCGTATTGAACGGCAACAACTCACACTGTTTGATGCGCTCGGTCACGAGGTGCGCGTACGCCTCGACATTGTCGGCGGATCTTTCGAGGTCGTCGTCGAGGTCGGCTACGACCCTGAACAGACCGCTGAACTCCCTGTCGTAAGCGCACAGCAGGTAGTAGAGCCACCGTTCACCGACGAGCATGATCTTGACATCGAGCGGTATCGGCTCGGGTCTTAACGTGCCGCCGCTCGCGAAACCGAGCGTTTCTGCCGGCGACTCGATACGGACCTGCTTGGTAAACAGCGACTGTTTGAGTGCCTCCCACACGAACGGGCGCCCGAGTACCCGATGAATATCGAGGACCAGGTAGCCGCCGTTAGCTTGCAGCAAAGCGCCTGAACGGACCATGCGAAAGTCGGTCAACAGCGTGCCCATTTCCGCCCGGTGCTCGATCTTGCCGATCAGGTTCGGGTAGCTCGGGTTCGGCTCGTAGATTACAGGCGCTTCCTGGCCGGCCTCATTGCTGACCACGAGGTTCACGTCGTAGGACACGAACAGCGCTGAGGAATCCTTCGCGAGGAACGGCAGCGACGGCTCCTCGGTGCGCCGAAACTCCTGCGCGTTTTCGATGATGTTCTTCTGTACCTCATCGAGGTAGCCCAGCACTTCGTGAAATGCGTGATAGTCTTGCTTGAGCTCGTCGAGCAGTGTGCTAACGGCATGCGCCGTAACGTCCTGATCCAGGGCTCGCACCCGTTCGCGGTGGCTCTTGCGAATCCCGGGCATCTGTTCGATTCGGAGCTGCAGCTCCTCGCCAAGGGTCTGCACGGCTGCCTGGATTTCCTTGCGTTCGTCTTCGGGCAGCCCCTCGAATTCCTTGTCGTCGATGACCTTGCCGTCGCGCAGCGGCGCCAGCACGTAACCGGTGGGGGTTTGCAGGACGGCAATTCCCTCGCCCCCGGCCAGTTTCTCGAGGCTGCGCCATTGCCCCTCGACCTCTTTCTGCGTCTCCGCCTCCAGCGCCTTTAGCTGATTGCGGTAGTCATCGGCCTCGAAAGCGGCCGGTATAGCCAGCCGCATCTCGTCGATGAGCGAGCGCATGTTGTTCCGGAATTCGGTTCCCTTGCCGGCCGGCAGTCGCAGCGCCCGCGGCCGCTCAGAATCGGAAAAGCTATTGATATAGCACCAGTCGTCGGGCGCACCCTTTTCGGCGGCCCTGTCGCTGCTCAGCTCGCGGACGAGTTTGTGTCGGTGGCTTCCAATTGGTCCGAGAACGACCACGTTGTAACCGTCACGTTCCATCTGCACGCCGAAACGGATCGCCTCGACGGCGCGCTGCTGTCCCAGGTGACTTGTCGAAGCCGGGACGGCGGGTTCCGCCGCAAGCGTCAGGGGTTGGCAGACCCTGCGGAGACTGCTGGCAGGGACGACAAGCTCGCGATTCTGTTCCAACAGGGCAGGCACAGGCGATCGTCCGAAGATTATCCCGGGACCTTATAAGATCATGGCCCCCTGGCGCCGCGAAACTAGGGGTTACCCGAATATCCCGAACCCGGATTTTGTGCTCTACTTAAATGGCTTGCAGGCCCAGTTCCTGCGAAATCAGGTCGATCGCGGCATTGGCCTCGCTCTCGCCTTTGAACCCCTCTCCGACGGTCATCTTGTTTCCCTGCCGATCCAGCGCATAGATCGAATAGTGCATGACATGTTTGCCGCCGGACTGGGTCTGGAAAGAGCTGTTCTTGATGAACCTGTCGAACTCGCGGAATTGCATGGTCTTGCGGCTGACGGGTATGCCGAGCACGCGCCGTACCGCGGTAACGCTCGCGCCGTGCTGCGATACTTCGAGCGAGTTCAGCATTGTGTAGAGCGTCGCGACGGCAATCAGGGCACCCGCCCCGCCGAATATGCTGCCGAAGATTCGCTGGCCCTCCTCGACGACCAGGTACCAGCCCGCGGCCGCGAATACGGCCCCGACAATGAAGCCGCCGATGGACGAGCCGAGGTTACGGCCCATCGGATAGAGCATGCTCTTGCCGGCCGCACCGTGCCGAACGTTGACCGCGTCCCGAATCCGCTCCTCGGCGACAATGCCGAGTTCCCGCCGTGACTGCTGCACGGCCCTGTCGGACAGCAAACGCGATTGCGTGGCCGTCGCATAGACTGGAATATCGTAGTCGCGATCGAGATCGGCACCGGGCAAGTCCGCCTTGAGATTGAGTCGCCACGCATCATGACTGTCGCCTTCGGCTGCGGCATCCGTCTCGGCCTGCCCTTCCGGCACGTCGAAGCGGAACGTCAGGCGAGTTCCCTTGCTGCCGAACTCGGCATGTGCAATCTGCCTGTCCTGCCAAAGCGCCTTTTCCTTGCGACTGCGGTTCTTGCCGCTGCCCGACACGTAGTGGTGCACGTTGGTCAGCGTCAACTCGAAGCGGTGATCAGGATCGAACGGCAGGTTCAGGTCGATGGTTCCGCCGACATGCCCCCCGATCGAACCCGGGAACGGGTCGAGAGTGACCGGTGCCGGCCCAAAACGCCGCCACTCCAATGTGCGACGCACGGCCCAGGCGACGAGACCGATTCCCACGAGCGGAAACAGCAGCGCGACCAGGGCAATGTAATTTTGCTTCTCGACCACTTCGCGGTACGCGATAAACGGGGTAACCGAGGAGATCAGGTTCCAGAAAGCAGCGAATCCCCAGGCAGCCCACATCGCCATTTTCGAACTCGAACGAATCGTGGCCGACTGCCACGCATCGTTGAGCAGCCAGGGCGATGCCTGGTACTCGGGCAGGGCCTCGTCTTTCTCGGCCGGGGCGCGCCACGCGGCGATCAGCAGGCCGAGACCGACGCCACCAAAGACAAATATGAAAATCGACTTGAATCCGATGAGACCCCAGCGAATGCTCCTGTCGACGATCGCCTGGCGTGGTTGACCAGGGTCGACGAACACCATGACCATTTGCCCCTGCGCTTCTGCCCGACTCAGTCGACTACCCATGTCGGTCTGGTAGTCACCGATGTTATCGCCGCCGCTGCTGATCGTGACACGATTTCCGGTGAGATACTCTCCACCGAAGGTATAGGTGTAAGCGGCGTACGCTTCGTAGGTGTCCGAATCGCCCGAGCTCGTCGTGTAACCGGCCGATGTGATCCGGGCTTCGACGGGCACCCATGAGCGCATCTGGTAAGCCTCGTAGAAGGTCGAACTGACGGACCACAGCATCCAGACGCCGACGCCGAAAAACGGCAGCGCAAATAACGAGACTAAAATCCGGCCTTTCATCCAGAAAAGCCTATCAATACAGCGAATTCGACGCTGTGATCCCGGTCAGACAATTAGGGGGACAGTGACCATAATTTTAAGGGGACAGTGACCCTAACCAGGAGTTAGGGTCACTGTCCCCGTAATTGTCGTCCCCTTGATTGCCCTTAGTTGCTAGGATTACAGACCCGCTGGAGAACCAATAAGGACAAGGAATGGCGGACCCCTCCGAGAGAATCAGCCAGCTCAAGATCGACCGTAGCGAAAACACGCCGGCCGAGCGCAGCTGGCTGTTGCCCGGGACCATCGTCGGGATTGCCGTCGTCGTCCTTATCGGATGGGCGCTCTTCCGCCCGGGATCGGGGGCTGTACTGGTCGAGACCGACATTGCGCGGAAGCCCCCCAGTGCCGCGGCGGCCAGCAGCGTCCTCGACGCATCGGGCTACGTGGTAGCCCGGCGACAGGCGACCGTGTCGTCGAAAGTCACGGGCAAGGTTGTCGAGGTCTTCGTCGAGGAAGGCATGCGGGTGGAGGAAGGCCAGGTTGTCGCCAAGCTCGACGACACGACCCAGCAGGCGCAGCTCGCCCTGGCCGAGGCGCAGGCAGAATCCGCTCGCGCCACGCTCGACGAATTCAGTGCCCAGCTGCGCATCGCACGACTCGAGCGCGACCGCCTCAGAGACCTGGCGGAGCGGAACCTGACCAGCACCTCGAGCGTCGACACGGCGGAAGCGACTTACGATGAACTGGCCGCGCGGCTCGAGACCGGACGAGAAAATGTTACGGTCGCGGAGCGCAACGTTGCACTTGCCGAGGACTCGTTGTCGAACATGACGATCAAGGCGCCGTTCGCAGGCATGGTCGTTACCAAGAACGCGCAGCCCGGCGAGATGATCTCTCCCGTATCGGCAGGTGGTGGATTCACGCGCACGGGCATCTGCACGATTATCGATACCGATTCGCTCGAGATCGAAGTAGACGTTAACGAAGCCTACATCCAGCGCGTAAAGCCCGGCCAGCGCGTGTCGGCAACACTGGACGCCTACTCGGACTGGCGCATACCGGCCGAGGTCATCGCCATCATCCCGACGGCAGACCGCCAGAAAGCGACAGTCAAGGTGCGCATCGGTTTCCTCGAGCGCGACGAGCGTGTGCTGCGGGACATGGGTGTTAAAGTGGCGTTTCTCGGTGCCGAGATGCCGGCCGAATCGTCGCAGGAAATTCGCGGCGTGCTGATCGCGGGCGAAGCATTGCGCTCGGATGCTGGCGGCGATTTTGTCTGGCTCGTCAAAGACGAAACAATCGAGAGACAACCCGTCATCGTCGGCGGGCAGCGCGATCGACCGCAGGTGCTCATCACCGCGGGCCTGAGCCTCGGCGATACGATAGTGCGCTCGTCGGAGTCGCCACTCGCGACGGGGCAATCAATAACAACGAACTAGAACCACCAAGCAGAAGGAGCAGACGATGTCAGGAATCCTGGCCAGACTGAGCGGCGTAAGCCGCATCTACCAAAAAGGCAAGGAAAAGGTCGAAGTCCTGCACGAGCTGGACCTCGAGATTCCTGACGGCGATTTCGTGGCCATCATGGGGCCCTCGGGTTCGGGCAAGACGACTCTGCTGAACCTGCTCGGCGGCCTGGATAAGCCGACGGCTGGCACCGTAAAGGTCGGCGATGCTGAACTGTCTTCCATGTCGAACAGCCAGCTATCGCGCTGGCGGTCGAACCATGTCGGCTTCATCTTCCAGTTCTACAACCTGTTGCCTGTACTGACCGCACACAGGAACGTCGAATTACCATTATTGCTGACGAACTTCAGCGCGAAGGAACGCGCAAAGCGCGCATCAATCGCGCTCGACATCGTCGGACTTGGGGATCGCGCCAAGCATTACCCGCGGGAACTGTCGGGCGGCCAGGAACAACGCGTTGCCATCGCCCGCGCCATCGTCTCGGACCCGTCTTTGTTGCTCTGCGACGAGCCAACCGGTGATCTCGACCGCGACACGGCCGACGAGATTCTCAAGCTGCTGCAGGTGCTCAATCGCGAGCACGGCAAGACCATCGTCATGGTGACGCATGATGCGCAGGCAGCTGAGTATGCAAAACGCACTTTGCACTGCGACAAGGGCACGCTCGAGGCGAAGGAAGCGGCGTGAAATACTTTCGACTCATCTGGAAGAACGTCTGGCGCAAGAAGATACGTACTTCGCTCACGATTCTTTCCGTATTCGTCGCGTTCCTGTTGTTCTCCCTGCTATCTGCGTTCAGCTTCGCGTTCAGGGGCGGTGTCGATGTTGCCGACGCGGAACGCCTGATCGTCATTCACAAGGTTTCGCTCGTCAACCTGCTGCCGATGAGTTATCTGAATCGTATTGCAGCAACCGACGGCGTCGCCTCCGTGACTCATGCGACCTGGTTCGGTGGCTACTACCAGGAGCAGCGCAACCAGTTCGGGCAGTTCCCGGTCGACCCGGATGCCTATTTCGCGATGTATCCCGAGTTCAATATCTCCACGGAACAATTCGAGGCCTTCAAGCGCAACAGGACCGGCGCCGTCGTCGGCCAGGAACTGGCTACGCGTTTCGACTGGGAGGTCGGCGACCGCATACCCATACAGGCGACGATCTGGAGCAGGACCGACGGTGAGCGCACCTGGGAGTTCGATCTCGAGGGCATATTCTCGACCGATGACCCGCGCGGCAGCACTGCCATCATGCTGTTTCACTACGATTTTCTCGAGGAGGCGCGCGCGTTCGCGAAGGGTACCGTCGGCTGGTACATACTGCGCGTGGAGAGCGGCGCGGACCCCGTGCAGGTAGCGAAGTCCGTCGACCTGCTATTCGCCAATTCGCCAGCCGAAACAAAAACCAGCACCGAAGCCGCCTTCGCCCAGTCGTTCACGAAACAGTTCGGCAACATTGCGTTGATAGTAATGCTGATACTCGGCGCCGTGTTCTTCACGTTACTGCTCGTCTCGGGCAACACGATGTCGCAGTCGGTGCGCGAGAGAATCAACGAGCTCGCGGTTCTCAAGACGCTGGGCTTCGGTGACCGCACGGTACTCGGCATCGTGTTATCAGAGTCGATCGTAATCATGCTGATCGGCGGACTGCTGGGCCTGGGACTCGGCTGGATTCTCGTGCAGGGGATCGCCAAGCAGATGGCCGCATTCCTGCCGGGCATCTTCCTGTCGCCAGGGGCGATCCTCGGGGCGATCGGTCTCATGATAGGGGCCGGCGTCCTCGCCGGCATCTTCCCCGCCGTGAAGGCCATGCGCCTCACGATCATCGAAGCGCTTGCCCGGGCCTAGGAGACTGATATGCGTGCTATTAACCAGATGCTCGCCGTTACCTGGCTGAATCTCCGCAACCTGCCGCAGCGCGTCGGCTCGTCATTTGTCGCGGTCATCGGCGTCGCGGCGGTCGTGCTCGTATTCGCGGCGGTCCTGTCGATGGCGCAGGGATTCGAACGTACGATGATCACCGCCGGCGCCGATGACACGGCGATTATCCTGCGTGACGGTGCTACATCCGAGTTAACGAGCGGAATGTCCAACGAACAGGTCCTGATCATTGCCGACGCCCCCGGTGTCCTCAAAGACGGCGATCAGAGCGTCTTGTCAGCAGAGCTCTACGTTATTGTCGACGTCAAGAAGATATCCAGTAATACCGACGCCAATGTACCGTTTCGCGGCGTCCAGTCCGGCGCCTTCGAGGTGCGCAAGAACGTGAAGCTTGCCGACGGACGGATGTTCGAAGAAGGCAAGAACGAGATCATCGTTGGCCGCGCAGCTCAACAGGAATTCGTCGGCCTGGAAACAGGAACGACGATACGCTTTGGCCAGAGTGAATGGCAGATCGTCGGCAGTTTCGAGGCCGGCGGCAGCGTTTCCGAATCGGAATTGTGGACCGATGTGCGCGTGCTGCAAAGTGCGTACCGCAGGGGCAACTCGTTTCAGTCGGTGCGCGTCAAATTACAGGGCGACAGCAGTCTCGAGGAGCTCAAGGCCGCGCTGGACGCGGACCCGAGAATCAATCCGGATGTTTTCACAGAGAAGGAATACTACTCGGGCCAGGCGCAGGGCCTCACACAGTTCATCAAACTCATTGGATATCCGCTGACGATACTCATGTCGATCGGCGCCATATTCGGCGCTTTGAACTCAATGTATTCGTCGGTGTCCGTGCGCGGCAAGGAAATCGCGACGCTGCGAGCACTCGGCTTCGGACCATTCTCTATCCTGTTCTCAACGATCGTCGAGTCGGCCCTGCTTGCGTTTGTCGGCGGCATCATCGGCGGCGCCGTGGCATTCGTCGTCTTTAATGGCTTCCAGGTATCTACACTGAATGGCCCGAGTTTCAGCCAGGTCGTGTTCGACTTTGCCGTAACTCCAGATCTGCTCGTGGATGGACTCAAAGCCGCGCTCGTCATCGGCGCTGTCGGCGGCCTGTTCCCGGCCATCCGCGCCGCGAGACTGCCTGTCGCGCAGGCCCTGCGCGAACTTTGAAAAAAGGGGACAGTGACCCTAACTAGGAGTTAGGGTCACTGTCCCCTTTTTTACTGTCCCCTTTTACAGTTGTGCTAGTTGCTCGACGGACAGGTCATCGATGCCGAGCGTTCCCGGTGTGCGCAGTGCCTCGGCGCGATAGTCGCGCGCCATCACAATGGTCGCCACTTTGATAACAGCGTCCATGCCGGGCGTCTCGACGCCGACCTGTTCCCCGAGTTTCGACATAAAGACGAGGCCGTAGCCCACGTCCTCGTTGAGGTAGCGATGGTCGAGCTGCGGCTGCGCACCTATCCCTAAGAACCCCGGCGCCTTGCGGTACCCCGACCCATAGTTGTTTTCGATCATGTAACCCTGCCGCATGCCCATTTCGGGATCGGACAGGATTGTGATGCCAAGCTTTTCACCAACGGCGATGCGCTCGTTGTCGAGGGCTTCGATCAGGCGACCAACCGAGTCGCTGACACCTTCCTCGTAGAACAGGAAATCGCCGCCCGTCATCTCGATGCGCGCGGCATTGCTCAGCGTTACTGCCGGGTGAATGATCGGGTTGGCGTTTTGCAGGCTGGTCTGCAATACGCTGTCAGCGGGCTCCATGCTCCGGTAAACGTCGGAGATCAGGTCCAGGATCCCGGCCGTGTGCCGATTCGGCAGGGCGGCCAGCAGGTTACCCGCTTTCAGTTTGAGGAATACGTGGACCCGCCCGGGCTCAGTCAGCCGCACGGCATAGTGCAACGTTGATGTCTCGGCGACTCTTATCGAGTCGTCGTCCACGGCGAGGCCGGCCGCTCGTTTGAACGCCAGCGCACCACCGCATGAACTCGGCGTCACGATAACGGTTTGCCCGGGGCTCAGCTTGCCGGCCACGGCTTTGCCGAAGGGCTCCGTACTGTAAGCCGGCCCGACGACGTAGATCAGCTCAGCGGCCTCGAGCGCCACATCGATGTCATGCCCGGAATAGGCAATATCGCCGAAGCCTGAAATATCGCCGTCGGCATTGATGCCGCCCTGCTCTGCGATGGTTGCCACGTTGTCCGGAAAATCGGGGAAATCGAACAGCCGGACTTCGTGCCCGTGCGCTGCGCAGTCGAATGCCACGGCCGTACCGCCGGCGCCTGCTCCGAGTACCGTAATCTTCATGACCTGCCCCTGCTAGCTGACTACAGGTGCCCGACTTTAACGTAGATCAGCGCACCCGCGGCATCCGTATAAGGCACATGCTCGCTCTTGTGCGGATTCCTGATCCAGCTGCCGGCCGGATACGCGCCATGCTCGTCGAGGAATTCCCCTTCGATGACGAAGATCTCTTCACCACCCCAGTGCGTATGGCCTTTGAACTCGGTGCTTGGCGCCCAGCGAACGAGCGCCACCTGTTCGGTGCCAAACTCGTGCAGGCTCAGCACCTCGAGGCCGGGCACCTGGCCCGGCGCCCATTGGGCGTTCCTGGTATCGATCGAGAACTGCGACTGATCTTCTTTCTCGAATTGTTGCAGCTTCACGAAGATGAGGCACCCCTGCTCGCCGATACTCGGGGTATGCGCGGTGCCGATCGGATTCCGGACATAGGTCCCGGCGGGATAGCTCCCGTGCTCGTCGCGGAACTCGCCTTCGAGCACCAGAAACTCCTCCCCTCCGCCATGCGCGTGGCGCGAGAACGAACTGTTGGGCGCGTAACGAACCAGCGAAGTTGCTCGCGCCACTTCGTCGCCGATCCGGTCTAGCATCATCCGCTCGACACCCGGCATCGGAGAGTCGACCCAGCGGTACTCTTCTGGCCGGACAACCACTCTTTCTGAGAAATCGGCATTCAGCTGCATAACATGGTCCCTCGGTGGCAGTTCTCGCTCCAGGAACAAGCTTGGACTCCATCCAGCAGATTGATTATTCTGCAGCTGTTGTTCGTCCATAACAATCCGCGCGACAAACAAGATCGGGGGAGAAAACGACCATGTTGAAAGCGAATCCTGTAAAGCCCGACGAACAGTTCATGCAGAACTCGATCGGTTCGTTCCTGCGTATCGGCGCCCTCGTTCTGATTCTCTATTTCAGCATGCAGATCCTGTCGCCCTTCGTGAATCTCGGGCTGTGGGCGATCATCCTCGCCGTTGCCCTGTATCCGCTGCACGAGTGGCTGGCAGCTCGCTTGGGTGACCGGCCGAAAGTATCGGCGACGATCATTGTCGTCCTGGCACTAACGATATTGCTGCTCCCTGCGTCGATCATGACCGAGTCCGGCATCGAATCGGCGGAGAGACTGGCCGGCGAACTGCAATCGGGGACGATAGAGATACCGCCACCTTCCGACAAGGTCGCGGAATGGCCGCTGGTTGGCGAAAAGGTTCACGACATCTGGAGCGGTGCTGCCGAAAACCTGGAAAAGACGGCCAACCAGTTCAGGCCGCAGCTGATCCAGGCCGGGGAATGGCTGTTGCGTGCCATCGGCGGCGTTGCCGGCGGCATCTTGTTATTCGTCGCGTCGATCGTCATCGCCGGATTCCTTATGTTATCGGCCGAGAGCGGCTACGACCTGACGCGCAAGGTCATGAGACAGCTGTTGCACGATCGCGGTGACGCATTGACCGACCTGACGATCGCGACAATCCGCAGCGTTGCCAAGGGCGTGCTCGGCGTGGCTATTATTCAGACCCTGCTCGCAGCGGTAGGACTGATTGCGGCAAGCGTACCCTACGCCGGCATAATACTCGTTGTCTTTTTGCTCTTCGCCGTGATGCAGATTCCGGCGACGATCATCGTCGTGCCTCTGATCGTCTGGTTCTACTCGGTATCTGATCCGGTGGTTGCGACGATCTTCGCTGTCTACATGCTGCTGGTCGGTATGAGTGACAATGTGCTCAAGCCCATGTTGCTCGGCCGCGGACTCGAGATTCCCGCGCTCGTAATTCTGCTGGGCGCCATTGGCGGCATGATCTATGCAGGGGTCATTGGATTGTTCCTGGGCGCGGTCGTACTGGCGCTCGCCTACGAACTGTTGCTCGTCTGGATCAACCCGCATGAAACCGACGTAACCGGTCAGGCCGCAACCGAAAAAGAGTAATCCGAGCGCGCGGCTGTTGTAATACAAACCATCTGCGGCGACGGTATACTCGCTCTCAACGCCTTACGTTCTTGCTGGAGATCCTCGCATGTTCACACGCTCTGTTGTTATCTCGGTCTGCCTCGTCGTGCTGCTTACCGCCGTAAGCGAATCGACACTGGCTCAACATACAGAAGGCTCTGCGGAGCAGCAGTCGCGGCCGAAAATCGGCCTCGCGCTCAGCGGTGGCGGCGCACGTGGCTCCGCGCACATCGGCGTACTCAAAGTCCTCGAAGAGAACAACATCCCGATTGACTACATTGCGGGCACCAGCATGGGCTCAATCGTCGGCGGTCTTTACTCCATCGGCATGAGCCCGGACGAGATCCTCGAAGGCATCGAGAGTATCGACTGGG
>Ga0265303_10000051_pt1 | contig 47325 bp, 32 predicted proteins | sample Helome_2_FD_192494 | JGI IMG/M metagenome (GOLD analysis project Ga0265303, IMG submission 192494) | Marine sediment microbial communities from subtidal zone of North Sea - Hel_20160317 (Illumina Assembly) | ecosystem: Environmental > Aquatic > Marine > Subtidal zone > Sediment ... | reverse complement strand
ATCGAGGCCTTTTAGCACTTGAATGCTAGTGGAATCGTAGTTTGACATGAAAGGATCTAGCTGAAATTTCGAGGTCTGATTATACCATGTTCCACGTGGAACAATTTAATTTCTTTTCCTCTGATAGGCTCCGGAATGGCGCTATCGATGTTGCTGATAAACATCTGTAAATCCATTTCAACCAACTGTTGGTAAACTGTGTTTTGTGCGTTGCTGTCCAGTTCTGAATTGAGATCGTCGATCAACAGGATGATCCTGTTTTGCCTCGACTTACTAACCACCTTCAACGCTGCCAGCAACAAAGCCAGACACAGACGCTTGCTCTGCCCCCGGGAAAGTATCTCACTCGCGTTTCTGCCCTGGGACATGAATCTTAAATCGTCACGGTGAATACCCGCATTAGTAAATCCGCTGCGAATATCCCGCTCACGGTTACTCTTGATTGCATCTTCGAGGCTAAGATCATCCGGCCAACCCTGCTGATATACAAGCTCGAGCGAAATTCCTGACAGAATTTCGCATAATTCAACTTCGACTATGCCCTGTAGCTTCTTGCAGTAATCGCTGCGCATCGTTCTCAGGCTCAGCGATGGCTCAATTAAATGCTGATCCCAATAATCGAGTAGCTTGATATCTTGCCTCGATTTCAGCAACCTGTTGCGCTGGCGCAAAGCATGCTGAAACAACCGCCACTGTTCTGCATAACCTGGTTCCACGTGAAACATACACCAATCAATAAAGGCACGACGCTTCTGCGGTGCACCGTCTAGCAGAACAAAGCTATCCGCGTTTACAATATTAATCGGTGTCATCCTGACTAGCTCCGAGCGGCGCTTAATACTTTGACCATCAACGTGTATTTCGAGTTTTTTGTCGTTTTTCGCCAAACCAGCTTTGTGGTCGTCAAATCGGCCGAATATCAGAAACCCACTCTTATCGTGGTTGATGCACTGCTTTAATTGGTGGGTACGGAATGAATGGGCCTGGCAGAGGACGTATATGGCTTCCAGCAGGCTCGTTTTACCTGAGCCATTGTCACCACTGATAAAATTAAACCCGGAATTAAAGTCGAGTGTAGTGCTACGCAGGTTTCTAAAATCTGTCAGACTGAGCTGACTGATCGCCATCTATCAACCTCTGGTTATCTCTACAAACGCATCGGCATGACGACGTATAGACTCGAATCGTCCTGACTATCGCTAATAATTGCACTGCTGTTCGAATCCTTAAGTTTGATTTGTACCTTTTCGGAATTAAGCACATTTAACACATCGATCAAATATGTGACATTAAATCCTATTTCCATATTCGACTCGGTGTAATCGACCTGTAATTCCTCTTCTGCTTCCTCCTGGTCGGGATTATTAGCCTGTATAGATAAATTACCTGAAGACAGTGTTAACCGTATCCCACGATATTTTTCGTTCGATAATATCGCAATACGGCTCATCGATTGCTTTAGTGTCTCGCGATCGACTTCCATGATCTTGTTTCCATCGACGGGAATCACCCGTTGATAGTCGGGAAATTTGCCGTCAATCAATTTAGTCGTGAAAACCAGCGAATTCGTTTCTACACGTAAATGATTCTGACTTAAAATACAGTTGGCCGGGCTATCGCCAGACTCGAGTAAACGCGAAAGTTCGAGTACCGCTTTGCGCGGAATGATAATTTGCTTGTCTTCGTTTACACCGGTTTCGAGTGCAATTTCACTTAACGCAAGTCTATGCCCATCGGTAGCGACAAGTTTGATTTTACCTGGTGATATCTCCATCAGAATACCATTGAGATAATAACGAACATCCTGTTGCGCCATGGCGAAAGAGGTTTTATCAAACAACGATTTAAGCTGGTTTTGTGGTATCGAGAAAGACTGCAGGGTGGTAATTTCGTCGAGACCGGGAAAATCTTTCGCCGGCAGTGAAGCCAGTGTAAAACGACTGCGCGCTGAGGTTAGCGAGACCCTGGAATCATCGACGGTAAAATTGATGTCGGATGAGTCTGGAAGCGCCTTGCATATATCGAGCAATTTCCGCGCAGGTATAGTCGTTTGAAAATCGTCGCTTCCCTTCGCGGTAATGCTTGCGACCATTTCAATTTCGAGATCAGTGGCAGTCAACGATAAGTCACCACTTGTTGACTTAAGTAAAACATTACCCAATATGGGTAATGTCTGCCTGCGTTCGACTGCACCAATGACTTGTTGCAAGGGGGCTAGTATATCTTCTCTTTTAATAGTTGTTTTCATGTATATATTTAATTTACTGTGATTATTAGTAACTGCACATTTACTGAGTAACTCTATTATTTCCTTTTAAATCAAAGGTTTAAAAACATTTAATGGCTTTTAAACCTGTCCGAAGCCTATTGCTAAACTGTGCATAACTACGGGATAAATATAGTCCGGTATTTTATTAAACTTTTATCCACAAGCTATAAACAGGATTTCTCACAGGTTAATTACTCAACATTCGAGCCAGAATCTCGACATCCTCATCGATGCGTCGATCTTCACCTCGTAATTCTTCAATTTTTCGGCAAGCATGCAGCACGGTCGTATGATCACGTCCACCGAAAGCGCTGCCAATCTCCGGTAGACTGTGTCGAGTCAGTAATTTCGATAATGCCATAGCAATCTGGCGAGGTCGCGTAATCGACCGGGTGCGCCGGCTGGACAATAAATCAGCTACCCTGATTTTGAAATATTCGGCTACCAGTTTCTGGATGTTATCAATTGTTATCGGTTTATCCTGTACTGCGAGCAACTCTTTCAGTGCCTGGCGTGCAAACTCCTGGGTGATCGCTTGCCCGGTGAACCGCGCATGTGCTACTACGCGTTTCAATGCGCCTTCCAGTTCTCGAATATTCGACTTGAAGCGCTCGGCTATAAAAAATGCCACATCATCAGGGACGTCGGCATCAGCCTGCTCTGCTTTACTTTTTAATATCGCGACCCGGGTTTCCAGATCAGCTGGTTTGATATCGACCGCCAGACCCCACCCCAGGCGGGAGCGGATACGATCTTCGAGCCCTTCGATTTCCTTGGGGAAACGATCGCAGGTAATGACCATTTGCGCGCGCGCTTCATACAGCGAATTAAAGGTATGGAAAAATTCTTCCTGGGAGCGGTTTTTATCCGCCAGAAACTGGATATCGTCGATCAAAAGCGCATCCAGGCTTCGATAAGAATTCTTGAAGTCGTTCATCCGGCTATGTTGCAAGGCTTTAACCATATCCGAAACAAAACGCTCACAGTTGACATAGAGGATGTTAGCCTCGGGGTTGTTTTCGCGAATTTGATTGCCGATGGCGTGCATCAGGTGCGTTTTACCGAGACCTACGCCGCCATATATATACAAAGGGTTGTATTCGGAACCCGGGTTACTACTGATTTGAATCGACGCGGCACGTGCTAGCTGATTCGATTTGCCTTCGACGAAATTCCTGAAATTCTGCGAATCGCTGAGTCCCGAAGAGCGATAGGCGCGCGGGGGCGGGCCGTCAGCTGCCGCAGCAGATGGTATTGTCGCGGCGTGGGAGCCTATCGACAGACTAACCGAAATCGATTTACTGTCATCAAGGCTGGATATTAACTCACGGATTCGATCGAGGAAGTTTTTGCGCACCCAATCCATGACGAATCGGTTTGGTGCCAGCAGTTTCAGTGTGTTTAGCTCTTGTTCGACCTGTAAAGGCAGAATCCAGGTGTTGAGCTGCTGTTCACTGATTTCGCCTTCAAGGCTGGAAATGCACTGTTGCCAGATGGAATTCAAAGTTTTCCCGCTCGTTTGCCCAACCGCGCACAAATTGCACGGAATAAATAGCCGCCCCAGAACCGGCGTGACGCACGCTGCCCGGGAAATATTGCTGCCTGGCTAGATTTTCGGTCGTATCACCCGCTATTTCTGGTAATTATCGAACCTCGACCGATAGAACTCAATACTATACTTATCCACAGCCCGAGCAAAGAGGCGATGGTCAAAAATAGCAATGTTTGCGTTCTATTTGCGCTGTAACGGGCCCAGCCGGGTTAAATAATTAAAATATCTCTAACAGCTTCAATTAAATATTGACGTGGGGCTACTCTACCAGTACATTGTCGCGCCTTGTTGAAATCGACAAATAGTGAGCCGAGGCGTTTGACATGAAACGTACATTCCAACCCAGTAATTTAAAACGTGCGCGAACGCACGGGTTCCGTGCGCGCATGCAAACTCGCGGTGGTCGTAGTGTAATTCGAGCCCGCCGAGCCAAGGGTAGAGCGCGTCTCACGCCATAAATGTGGATGCTCGTATCAGCGAGTCTTTCCCCAGACGGCTGAGATTAACGCGATCGATCGATTTTCAGCAGGTTTTTAAGAATAATATTCGCCGTAGCGACGCGTGCATTACAATCCTGGTTGGAAAAAATTGTGGCGAATGCCCTCGTCTTGGATTTGCAGTGGCACGTAAGCAAATTCCTACCGCGGTAAAGCGAAATGCGCTGAAAAGGTTGTTTCGGGAAAGCTTCCGTAAAAATCAGCATCGATTGCCGGCGCGGGACTTTGTGATTATGGTAAGACGCGAAATACTACTAACCGGGCCAGCAAAGTTACGAGCCACGCTGGATCAACATTGGAATAGCATCATCAAACAATGCGTAAACTCCTGATTATACTGATTCAAGCATATCGCTATTTGTTGAGCTCGTTGCTGGGCAACAATTGCCGGTACACCCCCACCTGCTCGCAATACGCCCTTGAGGCGATAGAGACCCATGGCAGTATCAAAGGATTATGGCTTGCGTTGAAACGTGTCAGCAGTTGCCACCCCTGGCATACCGGCGGCTACGATCCGGTGCCTGGCTCCAGGACCGAACATAAGCATGGATAATTCGAGACTTTTTCTGTTCGCCGCACTGATATTCGTAGGCATGTTGCTGTGGCAGCAGTGGCAAGCTGACTATGGTCCACAGCCGGTTGTCAGCAGTGAAGCGGAAACAAGCCCCGATGGCGGTGTTGCTACCTCGCAAATACCGACCGATGATCTGCCCGATCAGGCAGACGAACTGGCTGTCGGCAGCGGACAGGTCACCAGCCAGGCGGGAGACGCCGGCGGTGAGCAATCTGCAGCCCAGTCGCAGGTACAACAACTGGTGCAGGTTGACACCGATGTTATCCGGGCAATGATCGATACTCGTGGTGGCGTAATACGTTCGCTCAAGCTTAAAAAATACCCAACATCGCTGGAGCAACCTGACGACTGGCTTGAGCTAATCCACAGTGACAGCGATTCGGTATATATCGTGCAAAGCGGGTTACGCAATAAGGAAGAAAAGGCTCCTACTCACCACAGTATTTATCGCAGCGAGCAGACCACCTACCAACTTGCCGATGGGGACGACGAGCTTGTGGTACCAATGTACTGGAACCAGGATGGTGTCGAAGTGGTAAAGACATATCGCTTCAGGCGTGGCGATTATCTTATCGACCTTCAGCATCGCATCGATAACCAGTCAGCTCAAGACTGGCAGGGTAGCGAATACCGCCAGATTCAGCGCTCGCGTCCGCTGGAAACTTCGCGCCTGCTCTATACCTATACGGGCTCGGTTTATTACAACGAAGAGACCAAGTACGAAAAAGTCGATTTCGACGACATGGAAGAAGATCAGCTTAAACTGCAATCCAAAGGGGGCTGGATCGCCATGATCCACCACTATTTCCTCTCGGCATGGGTGCCAGGGCAGGAAGAAACAAATCTGGTTTACACCATTGCCAACACCAGGCGTAATCCGTCTACCTATACCATCGGCCTGCGTTCCGAAAACCGGATTGTACCGACCGGTGGCAGCGCAGAATTTACCAGCCAGTTGTTTGCTGGCCCCAAGATTGTCAAGCGCCTGGAAGAAATTTCACCGGGACTGGATCTGACCGTCGACTACGGTGTTTTGACCTTCCTCTCCAAGCCCCTGTACTGGTTACTATCCTGGTATCACAGTTTCGTCGGTAACTGGGGTCTTGCGATCATTCTGTTAACCCTTACCGTTAAGGCTGTGTTCTACAAGCTCTCCGAAACCAGTTATCGGTCGATGGCAAAAATGCGCAAGGTGAGCCCACGCCTGAAAACTCTGAAAGAGCGTTACGGGGATGATCGACAGAAGATGAACCAGGCGATGATGGAGCTTTACAAAACCGAAAAGATAAATCCGATGGGAGGTTGTTTGCCTATATTGGTGCAGATTCCGGTTTTTATCGCGCTCTACTGGGCATTGCTCGAAAGTGTCGATCTGCGCCAGGCGCCCTTCATCTTCTGGATCAAGGACCTGTCGGTTATGGATCCCTACTTTGTGTTGCCGGTATTGATGGGAATCAGCATGGTCATCCAGCAACGGCTGAATCCCCCGCCGCCGGACCCGATTCAGGCCAAGATCATGATGGCATTGCCGTTCGTGTTTACCATTTTCTTCGCCTTCTTTCCGTCGGGGCTGGTGCTGTACTGGGTTGTCAACAACGTGTTGTCGATTACCCAGCAGTGGATCATTACCAAGCGTATCGAATCCGGGACAGGAACAGCAGGGGCCAAGTAAGCCTGGTCCCGGCTCAGCCAATGCGCCATTATCACCATGCCATCGCATGAGACCATCGCCGCAATAGCAACGCCTCCGGGAACCGGCGGCATCGGCATTTTGCGCCTCTCCGGAACAAAAGCACTGGCTATCGGCGAGATGCTTTGTCACAGCAAAATAAAATCGGGCCTAATTCAGTTTCGGCGATTTTTCGATTCTGCCGACCAGCTACTTGATCATGGCATATGCCTGTACTTCAAGGCACCGCACAGTTTCAGTGGTGAAGACTGCGTCGAAATCCAGGCCCATGGTGGACCGATAGTACTCGATATGTTGCTCGAGCGACTGTGCGAACTCGGTGCTCGACTGGCACGTCCCGGTGAATTTTCCGAACGCGCATTTCTGAATGGCAAGCTGGATCTGACCCAGGCAGAGGCAATAGCGGATTTGATAGAGTCGGGCAGCCGTGCTGCTTCGCGAGCAGCAATACGGTCTTTGGAAGGGCGCTTCTCGCAGCAGGTGCATAGCCTGGTGGATGAAATTATCAATCTGCGCGCATTTATCGAAGCAGCGCTCGACTTCGCCGAAGAAGAAATCGACTTTCTCGATAACCCGGATATTAGCCAACGTCTGAATGACTGCAACCAGCACTTACAAACCTTGCTTGCCCAGGCGGAGCAGGGCAGAACCCTTCAGGAAGGCTTGAGCGTTTCGCTTGCAGGGTTGCCCAATGCGGGAAAATCGAGCTTGCTAAATTACCTCGCCGGGTATGAAGCCGCGATAGTTACCGAGATCGCAGGTACTACCCGCGATGTGCTGCGGGAACACATATCGCTCAAGGGTATACCGGTTAAAGTCAATGACACGGCTGGTTTGCGTGAGTCGCAGCACCCCGTTGAAAGGGAGGGAATCAGGCGCGCCTGGGAAACCATCGCGCAATCGGATGTCATCCTATACCTGGTTGACTCGAGTAAAGGAATAACCTCTGCGGATCGGGAAATTATCGATCAATTAGCGGGAGCCAGTTTGCAAATAGTGTTCAGCAAAAGTGATCTAGCGCAGGCAAATCAGCATCGCGATCCTGAAAGCCTGACTATTTCCACCTTAAACGGTGATGGAATGGAAATCTTGATTCAACGCATAACCGGCCAGGTTTCTGACTATAATCAGGATAATCAGGCATTTATGGCAAGACGACGTCATGTTGATGCGCTCCTGCGAGCGCAGGAATCGTTGCAGCAGGCGATGCACATATTTAACACAACACGGTCGGGAGAGCTCATGGCGGAAGACTTGCGTGGCGCCCAGGGATACCTGAACGAAATAACCGGGGAATTTACCAACGAAGATTTGTTGGGTAAGATTTTCTCAACTTTCTGTATTGGTAAATAACAGCCAGCTACAGGCCCAGGGACAGATCGTGAAGGATAAGCCATTAACGTGAACGACGAATCCACCGAACCCGGCTCAAGTCAGTCATCGATACACGAGCGACTTGGTGAACTGTGTATTAAGTTTCATCAGCTCCAGGACGAACTACTGAGCGAAGCGGACGCCGCAAAGGGCGCCAGGCTGCAGCAAATCGCAAGCGCCCTGATCGTTCTGAGCCAGGAGCAGAACGATCAGCTACTGGGCGAACTTTTTTTGTCGGAGCATTCAAATTACAACTTTACCAAACCACTTTATATTGGCGTGTCGTTGGTAGAATTGATCCGGCGCTATAACCTGTTCGCGGCGGACTCGGCAATCGATGACAGCAAGCTGGAACAAATGGTGGTGGCAGCACTGGGTCATAATCTCGGATTACTCGCCTATGAAAAGCGGGTTTACGAAAGCCAGGAAGAATATTCTGTCGAAGACAAGCGCCAACTGCGCGAACATTACCCGCAACAAAGCGCCGATATCCTCAAAGCAGCGGGACTCGATCAGGCATTGATTCAGGACGTGGTGCGCAACCATAACGTGGCCAGCGACAACCCCTCGAAACAGGCCCTGTTGATGCGCACCCCGTTTATCTATGCCGGCATCGCAATGCCACAAAACCTGTCGGTCGAACAACGATCTATCGATAACCCCAGCAAAGAGTTTGCGCGCATGTTTACCAGGCAGGAGCTGGATCCGGTCTACGGTGGCCTGTATCTGAAAATTAACGGCTTAGCACCAATAGGGTCGATTCTGAAACTTGAATCGAATGAACGAGCCGTCGTTGTGCGGGGTCCGGAAGATGAGAGTATTACTTCATCGACAGTGCGTATGTTGACTAATCGCAACGGGGTGCAACTGCTTCGACCAGGCGAACACTACCGGATGGACAAAACCCCGACGCGCCATCGCGGGCTGGCCGATCATCATCGATTTGCGTGGACTAATTTCTCACCGCATATGATGTGGGAGCAATAGCTCATAGATCGCTTTAGTTTGCGCACTGCGTAACAGGTGCATTTGCCGAAACATGTCGGGGCGTTTTATGAAGGTCAACTCACCGCTTAACGGGAAATGCTTGTCGTAGAGTCGGGATAACCAGAAGCGCAAGGCACCGAGGCGCAACATTAAGGGCAGGGCGTCCAATTCCATGGTTTCGAGACGACGCTGCTGTTGATAGGCATCTATAATTGAATTTACCCGGGCCGCAACCAGTTGTCCCTCGCTGTCGATGCACCAGTCGTTTAACAGCACCGCAATATCAAATACGAAATTATCGTTACAGGCGTAATCAAAATCGACGATGCCGCCTAGCTCGCCGTTTACGAACAGTGCATTGTCGTGGAACAGATCGGCATGAATGGCGCCACGCGGTAGTCGATCCAGATCAAACTCGCGGCAACTATCCAGGGTTGCCCTGATACTATTTAAATCATCACTTTCGAGGTTGGGCTTGAGCGTCTCGAGCACTGTCAGTATCCATTCCATTCCACGTGGGTTGTTGCGCCAACCTGTATAATCACGACCAGCTAGATGGAAGCGGGCCAGTTCCGTACCGATCAATGCGCAGTTAGCAGGGCCTGGAATGGTTTCTACTTCACCCGGTAAACGATGAATGATTGCCGCGGGGCGTTCATTCAGGCTCGAGTAGAATTGACCGTAGCGATCTTTTACGGGTTCTGCGCAGCGTACAGACTGGTTTGCCAGATGCTGTTGCAGGCCCAGCATGTAGTCGAGCTCAGAATCGGCGTGCTGTTCGTATAGAGTGAGTACGAAACGACCCCGCTCGGTGTCGAGATAATAATTGGTGTTGGTTATACCGGCGGTGATGGGCTGGAAATCGCGCAGTTTTCCGAGCTCGTAGCGCAGCAGAAATTGCTCGAGCTGTCTAGTTTCAACAGTGGTGTAAACAGACATTAATTTAGTGAATAGAAAGGCGCAAACTGGCGAAGTCAGCGTTGCGGCTATGATATGATCCGGGTTCAGGGTCGGGCATTCTAGCGCATCTATATGAATCAAGAGAAACAAAAAAAACTAGTTCTGGTAGACGGTAGTTCCTACCTGTTTCGCGCTTATCACGTTCCCGGGCCGGATCTAACCAGCCCGTCGGGGAAACCGACCAAGGTGATCTACTTCGTCCTCAACATGCTGAATAAATTAATCAAGGACGAGCAACCTGACCGGATCGCGGTGGTGTTCGATGCCAAGGGAAAGACTTTTCGTAACGATATATATCCAGAGTACAAGGCAACCCGACCGCCCATGCCGGACGATCTGCGTGAGCAAATCGAACCGCTGCATAAAATTATTAAAGCGCGCGGCCTGCCTTTAGTCTGTATCGAAGGGGTTGAGGCCGATGACGTAATCGGCACCATGAGCCGCCAGGCGACTGGGCAGGGCTACCAGGTTCTCATCTCGACCGGAGATAAGGATATGGCGCAGCTGGTCAATGAAAACGTGCGCCTTATCAATACCATGAATAATCATTTCATGGACGAAGCGGCAGTGGTTGAAAAATTCCAGGTTCGCGCTGATCAAATCATCGATTATCTCGCGCTTATGGGAGATAGTTCAGACAATATACCGGGCGTGCCAAAAGTGGGGCCAAAGACTGCGGCCAAGTGGATCGGCGAGTACGGTGATTTGAATGGTGTAATGGCGCATGCCGAGGAAATAAAGGGCAAGGTTGGAGAATATCTACGCGAGTCGCTGAATTTTCTGCCGATGTCTTATGAGCTGGCAACGATTAAGCTGGATTGTGATACCGGGGTCAGTATCGATGAGCTGGAACAGCAGGAAGCCGAGCAGGGCGCGCTTGCGGCCTATTACCAGGAGTATGGGTTTACGCGTTGGTACGACGAAGTCGGAGCCAGCGCCGGAGGCAGGGCAAAACCAGCCGCAGCAAAAATCGACGCCAATTATGAAGCTGTGCTCGAGCAGGCCCGCTTCGAGCAGTGGCTGCAGCGCTTGCGCGAGGCGAAAGAGTTTGCTATCGATACCGAAACCACCAGCATCGATTACATGCAGGCCGAACTGGTGGGTATTTCACTATGTCTTGATCCCGGCGAGGCCTGTTACATTCCGCTTATGCACCGTTATGAAAATGCCCCGCAGCAGCTCGACAAGGCCGAAGTGCTTGCTGCACTTAAACCGGTTCTCGAAGATCCTGCGATTGGAAAGATTGGTCAGAACATCAAGTATGATGCACATATTTTTTTCAGCGAGGGCATCCATATGCGCGGTATCGCGCATGACACCATGCTCGAATCCTACGTGCTCAACTCGACCGCCAGCCGACATAACATGGATGCGCTGGCAAAGTATTACCTCGACCACGATACCATCCACTACGTCGATATCGCTGGGAAGGGCGTCAAACAGAAAACCTTCGATCAGATTGAACTCGAGAAGGCCAGTGATTATGCCGCCGAAGATGCCGACATCACGCTACGTTTGCACCGGGTATTGAATGCAGCGTTGAATGAGGATGAAAAGCTGAATCGCGTTTATCGTGAGATTGAATTGCCCCTGGTCGAGGTATTGCTCGATGTAGAACAGAATGGTGTATTGATTGATCAGGATATGTTGCGCAGCCAGGGCAGGGAAATCGATCAAAAGTTAGGTCAGATTGAAACGGATATTTATCAGCAGGCCGGGGAGGTCTTCAACCTGAGTTCGCCCAAGCAGATCCAGGCAATTTTTTATGACAAGCTCGAATTACCGGTATTGCGCAAGACACCGAAAGGACAACCTTCGACCGCTGAAGATGTGCTCGAAGAGCTCGCAGCAGACTATGAAATTCCCGCCCTGCTGCTGGAGCATCGCAGTTTAAATAAACTGATGTCGACTTATATCGACAAGTTACCGCAGGAGATTAACGCTAAAACCGGACGTGTACATACTTCCTATCAGCAGGCGGTCGCCTCCACCGGCCGCCTGTCATCGACTAGCCCAAACCTGCAGAATATTCCGATTCGAACGGCAGAAGGTCGGCGTATTCGAGAAGCATTTGTGGCCACTGACGGTGGTAAAATCCTGGCACTCGATTACTCGCAGATCGAGTTGCGCATCATGGCGCATCTGTCGGCCGATGAAAGTCTGCTCAATGCCTTTGCCCGGGGCCTGGATGTGCATCGCGCTACCGCGGCCGAGGTTTTCGGGGCCGGGCTCGAGCAGGTCAGTACCGAGCAACGCCGGGCTGCCAAGGCGATCAATTTTGGCCTGATCTATGGCATGTCGGCGTTTGGTCTGGGTAAACAGTTGAATATAGGCCGCAACGAAGCACAGCAGTATGTTGATACCTATTTCGAACGTTATCCCGGGGTTAAGCGCTATATGGAAGAAACCAAGCAGCTGGCGCGTGACCAGGGCTACGTGGAAACGGTTTTTGGACGCAGGCTGTACTTGCCCGATATCAACGCGCGCAATGGCAATGTGCGTCAATATGCCGAGCGTACTGCGATTAATGCACCAATGCAGGGCACGGCGGCCGATATTATCAAGCGGGCAATGATCAAGGTACAAGCCTGGCTAGTTGATACAAAGCCGCATTGTAAAATGATCATGCAAGTTCACGATGAGCTGGTATTTGATGTCGCTACGGACGAGGTCGAGTCTTGCCGTGCAACTATCGCCGAGTTGATGACCGGCGCGGCCGAGTTGTCGGTCGATCTGGAAGTGGATGCCGGGGTCGGCGCCAACTGGAACGAAGCCCATTAATGTCTCTACGCAAACTGGATTACTCATTTTGTGACCATTAAACCGGTTTAAGCTGCTTTATGCGCCTGTAAGGCGGCCATTTTGCGGCTATTATGCCCAGTGCGCAGTATCCGGACCGGCTCGGGTAAGTTCCCGGAATCAAGCCCCGAATCCTGGAAAATGCCGTTACCAGGCGAGGCGCTAACTCGTTTGTATCTGCCTGGTTCAAGAATTCCCGGTGCCAGGAGAATTCCGTGTTTTAAATTGATCTGATCAGGCTGATGCCACGTATATTCTTTATTGAGTTATGAGCGGGGTTGAAATTGGAAAAGCCGACCCCAGATGGTTAATTATCAGTGGCAATTGATGCTCTCCGGCCGCAACCGGCCGGAGGAACTAAAGACCGCGTCAGCTGTCTACCGAAGTAGCGCTATAGCCCAGCGCTATGTCCGTTCTCCCTCCTATGAACGGACAACGATCCGGACACCCCATCCGGGTCATACTCTTGGCCCTGGCAGTTTACTGCCAGGGCTTTTTTATGCCCACACTACTCCTCGGCCTGGTGCGGGATGGAGGACCCCGGCTCAAGCCATTTTCGGCATACTTGCTCCAGCGAATCGAGCCCCTGCCGATTCAGGGTCGATAGCGTCGATACGCTCTGCTCGAGGCCAACCAGGCGTGCCTCGGTATCCGCAACCATTTTCAGAATCGCCGAGCGTGACAGCTTATCGGATTTGGTAAGCAGTATGTGTATCGGCAAGCTGTCGCCCAACATATCGATCAGACCTTGATCGAGATCACTGATGCCACGGCGTATGTCGACCACGATGATAAGGCCCTTCAGGGCCCGGCGTTCGAGCAGAAAAGCGGTTAGTACCTGGTTCCAGTGACTACGCATTTTTTTTGAGACCCTGGCAAATCCGTATCCGGGCAAATCGACGAGTCGGCGCTCCTGATCCAGTTCAAAGAAGTTGATCAACTGGGTGCGCCCAGGTGTCTTGCTGGTCTTGCACAGGCCCTTTTGCCGCGTCAGGCAGTTTATAGCGCTCGATTTGCCCGCGTTGGAACGTCCGGCAAACGCGACTTCAGCACCCTCGTCGGCAAGCATTTGCGATAATTCGAATGCGCTGGTAACAAATCTGGCTTGCTTGAATGAAATACTCATAGTTCCCATCGGGTTATTGTTGAACGAGCGGCCGGTGTATGATATACATTTGCGCCCGAAATTTCCGTACGTTTTCCCCCTGGAGAAATAATGAAAGCGAGCCAATTTGGAGCCATGATTCTGGCCTTGTCCGGTCTGATGTCATTCACCGTGAACGCGGCTGATATCGAAGCCGGCAAAACGAAGAGTGCCGTATGCGCGGCGTGCCATGGAGCTGACGGAAACAGTTCCAACGCCGCCTGGCCGTCGCTGGCAGGTCAGCACGCCAGTTACATTTACAAGCAGTTAAAGGATTTCAAGGAGGGTCGTCGCAACAATGCCTCGATGACCGGTATGGTGGCTCTGCTCAATGACGAGGACATGAAAAACGTGGCCGCATATTACGAGAGCCAGCAACCCAAGGCAGTCGCTTTTGATGCTGATATGATCGAGGTGGGTGAAAGTATTTATCGCGGCGGTATTACTGAAACCCACGTGGCGCCTTGCATGGGGTGTCACTCACCCAGCGGCAAGGGTAACGGCCCCGCGGGTTGGCCGTCGTTGAAAGGTCAGTATCCCGAGTACCTGGTCACTCAACTGCAAAACTTCAAGCAAGGCTTACGCGCTAACGACAGTGGTAAAATGATGCGTAATGTCGTGATGCGTATGTCCGATATGGAGATGAAATCGGTAGCAGCGTATATCGCGGGTATCGAGTAAATCCAGCCAATAACTGCATTCAGCGGATATTAATCTGCCGCGGTATAAGCTTGCGACAAAACTTATCGCGATAATACCTGTCCATCAGGGGAACGATTTTTTGAGGAGAAGCATAATGATTAAACGCCGGTTAATGGGTTTAGCCTTGTTGATGCTGGTTTCGGCCGCTGCGTCCGCGCAAACAGCCTTCGTGGCAGGTACCGACTACCAGGTAATTTCGCCCGCAGTCAAGACCACCCAGCCCGACAAGGTAGTCGTTACCGAGATATTCTGGTATGGCTGCCCGCATTGCTTTCGTTTCGAACCCTATGTCGAGCGTTGGGCGGCGGGTCTGCCCGATGGTGTAGTCTTCGAACAGGTGCCTTCTTCGCTGAATCCGCGCTGGACCGTACTTGCCCGCGCCTACTACGCGTTCAAAATGATGGGTGTGCTTGAGCAAACCCACAAGGCAGTATTTGAGGCGATTCATCTCAAGCGCGAGCGCCTTGACAGTCTCGATTCGATCGCTGCATTTGCCGCCAGCCTCGGGCTTGACGAAAAAGTTTTTCGAGAGAATTACGCTTCCTTTCCCGTCGAAACCCAGATTCGCAAGAACATACAAAAGGAAAAACGTTACGGCCATCGCGGAGTGCCGGCGGTCATAGTCAATGGTAAGTACCTGGTGTCGGCATCATTGGCGGGCAGTAATGAGCGCATGATCCAGATAATGAACTTCCTGGCCGCACAGGAACTTGCGCAATAAGCGATACTAGTTTGTACTCCAACCGAAACGGGCGATCGCGATGTTGCCCTTGCCGTGAAATTCCAGTGATTCACACAGGTCCCGGATCAGCACTAACCCGCGTCCGCTCAACGCCATTTCCCTTGGTGACGGCGGGGCGTGATTTTCGAAATCGAAACCCGTTCCACTATCTTCGATACGTAACAGTATTCTGCGCCATGATGATTCCTGTTCTACCGATAAATTGAAAATCACATATCCACTGTCAAGACTTGCGAGCCGTCTTTCACGGGTCTGAAAATAAGCTTCGAACCCGGCCGGGTCGGCTTTCAAATTTGAATCCAGTCCGAGCACACCATGATCGAGGGCATTTACGTATAATTCGGTCATCACGGTGAAAAGCGATTGTCGCTCAGCTTCGAGCTCTTCCATTTCCATCAGGTAATTGACCAGAATCGGAACCGGGTTGGTTTCGCGCAGGCGGGTGCCGTTGAAGCGTAAGGACAGTTTCCATTCACCACGATCACCGAGCAAGTGGGTAGGCGGTTTGATGTAGTCATGTACCTCGATCTCGGGCAATACATCATGTACGCAGGTAATTTCTACCAGCGTAACGTCATCGGCCTGGGTCGTGATATCACCACAAAACCGGTCGAGGTCAGTAAAGACCTGGTCAAAGATTTTATTTTTCGGTGCGCTGCAGATGGACTCTATCAGGCGGTCACTACCGAACTCCTGATCCTTCACATTGCGTGCCTCGGTCAAGCCGTCGCTATACATCAATATTTTGTCATTATATGAAATCGGCGCGTACTGCAGCATTTCCTTGGGGTCGATGTTCGCTTCGACGCCAAGTGGTAATCCGGTGGACACGAGGCGGTGCCTGATCTGGTTGGTTTCACCATCGACGATGATCACGTCTGGCATACCAGCATTGAACACCCGTACATGTTCGAGGTCATGATTAACGACGACCAACTGGGCGCCGAAAAACATACCGACGGGTAGCATCGACTTCAATTTTTTGTTGATGCCGGTCAGAATTTCCTCGGGACTGAACCCCTTGGTCGTCATGGCACGAAATACCTCGGAAACCGGCATCGCCCCGAGGGCGGCGAGTAAGCCGTGTCCGGTGAAGTCTCCCGTCAGAAAGAAAAGGTCGCGAGCGGGTGAGTATGCCGATAACACCATATCGCCACTAAAGATGCCTGCTGGACGCACAACCTGGCGCAGGTGCTGGTTTTCGATGTTAGAGCTTTGAATGGCGTTGACAAACACGGATTCGGCGATTTCCTGCTCACGATGAATCATGCTGTACATGCCTTGCACTTCGCGGTTAAGTGCGGCGATACGCTGCATCGAGCGAATCTTGCTCTGCAGGATAATCTTGTCGTAGGGTTTGATCAGGAAGTCGTCACCACCGGCTTCTATACATTGTGCCAGTGCTTCTTCATCGCTCATTGCGGTGAGAAAAATCACGGGTACGAAGCGATTTGTCGAGGCCGCCTTGATCTGTCGCGTGGCTTCATAGCCATCGATAATCGGCATCATTACGTCCATGAATATGATGCTTGGATGTTCCTGATTGAACAAGTCGATAGCTTCCTGTCCATTGACTGCTTCAATGGTCTGGTAACCTTGCTTGCTAAGCAGCGACTTTAAAATGAGACGATTGGTTTTTTCGTCATCGACGATCAGGGCTTTGCCGAGGCCGGAGTTACTCATAACGGAGGGCGGTTCGGAAAAACTGGGTTGTCGTTCTCCCAAAAAGCACAGGTGATCCCTATTTGATTGTGCTTACTTGTTTAGTACAAATGGCGCTGAAAGCAAGCATACACCGATGTGGGGGCGGTAATTAATACGGCCAGCCCAGTTTACCGGAAAGCCCCGAATGACGTTGGGTCAGGCTTTCGATCGAGCTGATAACGACCCTCTCCGGGGCGTGTAGAATGAACTGCTGGCGGGCACGGGTGATTGCGGTGTACAGCAGCTCCCGCGACAAAGCTTCAGAGTCCTGATCTGACGGCAATATGAGGAACACCGAATCAAACTCAGACCCCTGCGATTTGTGTACCGTACTGGCCCAGGCGGGTGCGAATTCGGGTAAACGGTTCACCGCCAGATCGCGAATATCGCCAGCGGAATCCCGGAAGCAGGCGCGTAGCCCGCTTGAATACTGCCATAGAATTCCGGTATCACCGTTAAACAACCCCAGTTCATGATGATTGCGTTTAATCAGTATGGGTAAGCCGGCGTATAAATCAGAGTCGGGTAAATTATTACGTGCCAACATGGCCCGCGAAATCATAAGGTTGAGTGATTTCACACCGAGAGGCCCCTGGTTGGTTGCACACAACACGCGTGTTTTTTCATAGACCTCGAGTGCTTCAGCTGGTGAACTGCGGTCGAATATAGGCTCGTAAGCCGCGTAGAGCCAGGCCATGGCATCGGCGTGAATTTGATCATCGCCCTCGGCGTACCAGCGCAGACCCCTGTCCCCGAGGCGCAGCAGTTCGAGAGTCGCTTTACTCTGGCCCCGGTTGACATGAGCTGCGACTTCACCGATAGCGCTACGATGATCAAATCGGTAATTGTTACGCAGCAAGGCAATCGATGCGGCGAGCGGTACGCTAGCCGGTTCAAAGGCTATGCCATGACCGGTGATATCGCCCAATACGTTGCCGGCAGCGACGGACGCCAGCTGGTCCCGATCACCTAGCAAAATGAGTCGCGCGGTTGCTGGTAAAGCGGTCAGTAAGTGAAACATCAGTTTCAGATCGATCATAGAAGCTTCATCGACCACCACACAATCCAGTGCCAATGGATGATGCTCATGGTACCGATACCCATGCCGTCGATAACCGAGCAGGCGATGAATAGTGCCGGCCGTGGTGGGGAGCGCGTCACGGACAGCTGGATCCATATCGATGTGGCTTATGCGTTGGCTGATCGAATCCATCATCCGTGCCGCGGCCTTACCGGTTGGTGCTACCAGCGCGATACGTATATCCGGGTCGAGAGCAGTCAACACTGCCAATATACGGATTACGGTCGAAGTTTTACCGCTACCCGGGCCACCTGAAACCACGCAAAAGTGGTTTCGCGCGGCGGTTGCGACGGAGTGTTTTTGGTCCTGATCGATCGACCCCGAGTCGGCAAAAATCTGTTCAACCTGTTGTGAAATTCGTTCGTTATCAAGATCATGCCTGATCTCGAGCATTGCACGAATCCTGCTCGCAACTTGCTCCTCATAGTTCCAGTAGCGATTAAGGTAGAGGCGTTCGCCGTCAAGCGTCAACGGGGCGGATTCGTTCGGGCCACCGACACAGGGGCTGGCACGTAAATGTGCGCACCAACTCGCGCTGTCGATACCACAGGGTATTTCAGTCGCATCGGTGAAATTCGAATCAAACAGGGGACGCTGGTCAAAACGTCCCAGTTCTATGCATACGTTCCCGCGCTGGTTGGCTTCGCTCACCAGCGCGGCGCTAAGGCTCAGTAAATCATCGATACCGGATTGTGCCTGCCTGGCCACAAACTCGGCGAAATAATAACTTAACCAGCTTATATCACCGTTACGCGCGAGATGGTGTAGTAGCGAGCTCATGCGTCGACCGACTCGAGCGGCGTAAATTTCATTAATTGATCGAGTTGTTGAATTGTTTTCAATCCAGGTCGATCGAAATGAATACCATAGTGTCTGCCATGCTGTGGTCTCATCGCGCGTAAAAACAGGTAATAACAGCCACCAAAATGTTTTTCATAGTCGTAATTCGACAGGCGTATTGCCAGCAAGCGATGCAGCGCCACGGCATAGAGCAGTGCCTGCAAGTCGTAACGCCGGCCAAGCATTGCCTGCTGGAGATTCTCCGGCCGATAGTTTTCCAGGTTGCTACCGAGCAGGTTGCTTTTGTAGTCAGCGAGGTAGTAACGGCCCTGATACTCGAACACCAGGTCTATTACCCCGGTAATTAATCCACAAAACTCGGGACTGCTGACGGCCTGCAGCGGTAGCGGGGACAGGGACTGCATGAACTGGTTGAGCGCATCGATGTTCAGGTGATCGAGGGCAAAATCGAAAGCAAGCTCGTTTAACCTTTGCCGGTTGGAAATATTGCTTAAGGTCATCGCGGCGCCATCCAGTGGTGTCGATACTATTTGCTCGAGCCATGCTATCAGCGTCGGCTCGTGTTCCGGTGAAATTCCAGCCAGTGGCAGCAAGCGAGGAAATAATTGTGTGCACTGTTGATGAATATCCTGCTGGAAATCGATATTCTCCAGCAATGAATGAAGCAGCAGCCCGACGTGACTGCCGGCTGGAAAATCGAGGACAGGGTCACCCTGACTGGCGGTGTCACCGAAATGGGCTGGTTGATGAATACCACGGGTTAGCGCGGTAAAGCTGTTTATTCTCCATTGGGTCATGTTGCTGCGTGAAAATTTGGCAAGTTGTGCGGCCGGTAGTTTTAACTCACTCGAAGCATACGTAGACGACAGGTCACCCCGGGGCAACGGTAGCAATTCAATACTTGTTGCACTGGCGTCAATCAGGGCCTGTAGATCGGTGGCAAGGTCCATGTCGGCGGGAAATCCATCCGCTGCGGTTGTATCGAGGTCATGCGGAGCTTGCTTCGAATGCAGCAGATAAGCCAATGCGGTCTGTTTCGCATAGCCCGATCTAGTGGGATTCCCGGCCTCGCCCCAGGCCAGGTAAACTTTGGAACGCGCGCGCGTCAGCGCGACATACAACAGGCGTACATCCTCCGCAAGCCGTTCTTTCTCTGCTATCAGCCAGTTCTGTTCTAAATCTGGAGAGCCAAGATCGACACAGGGCAAGAGTTCCGCATCATGAAAATATACCGCTTTAGCACGGTCAACCTGCTTGCAGGACCACAGAAAAGGTACGAATACAATCGGGTACTGCAAGCCCTTGGATTTATGAATGGTTATAATCTTGACCAGTGCCTCATCGTCTTCCAGGCGCAATTCCGCGTCTTCGTTATCATCTTCTTCGAACTGCTGCTGAAACCAGCTAAGCATGGGTGACATCCCGGCAGTAATCCTGGACTGTTGTTGCAGTAATTCAGCCAGCTGCAGTAAATTGGTGATTCGCCTTTCGTTACTGTCCTGTTGTGTAGGCTGACTGGTGATTTCAAATTTGTGCAGCATGGATTGAAACATTGCGATGAAGCCATGTCTTTCCCAGAGTTGTTGCAATTCATCCAGATCGTCGAGCCAGCGTTGCCATGCAGTGTCATCGTCGACTACCGCAGCTATTTGCCGGTAATCCAGGTTAAGCAGGCTGGATGACAACGAACGCGTGGCAATTGCGGGATCCCGATACTGGGAAATGGCAAGCAGTAAATCATAGAGGCCGCGGGCTTCATCGCTGTTGAAAACCGAATCTCTGCCAATAGTGACCGTACGGATGCCGTGGTGATGCAGCAGTCGACTCAAGGCATGCCCCTCGGAAGCCTGGCGCACCAGTATTGCGATATCACCGTTTTGCACTACTCGCCCATCGATAGTCGCAGATTGCCGAGCCGCTTTTTCGAGCAGGTCGGCGATCTCGATTACGATCGCCTGGTTTATCATGTCGCGCATTTCATCGCGCGAATAGTTTTCATTCTGCTCTTTTACGGGCAGCTGCCACAGGGTCATTGCGGTTGCAGCCTGATCCTGCAAACGAAGTTCATGGTTTTCATTTTGCGTCACCGATGCGACTGCGGTAAAAGCGATTGAATCCTGATAAATAAATGCTTCGGCCCGATGTGAAAAAAGCGTGTTGGTTGCCTGCACCAGCCGCGGCTGGGAACGCCAGTTTGTCTGTAGACCGAACAGGCTTGCCCCGGGAAGTTGCCTGGCCTGCATATAAGTAAAGATATCACCGCCGCGGAAACTGTATATCGCTTGTTTGGGATCTCCGATCAGGGTCAGGTTTGCCTTTTCATGGGACATATAAATATGTTTGAAAATCTTGTACTGAATGGTATCGGTATCCTGAAATTCGTCGATCATCGCAACCGGATACTGTTGCCTGAGTTTCTCTGCGAGGGCCTCACCGCTGCCTGCTTCAAGTGCTTCGAGTAACAACGATAGCTGGTCCTGAAAGGCGAGTGAGGCGATTTCACGTTTGCTTTCGAGCACCTGTCGGGAGACAGTATGGAAAGCATCGGCACGCAGTTGCGCTGCAATCGTGCCGGTAAAGTTCTGCCAGGATTGCGCGACCGGGTTAAGCGCCTTGAAAAATTCATGCTCCAGTTCGGGATCCTGCCCCCTTTTGCTGGGTTTGGAGTTTTGCTCAAGCCAAGTTGCTCCCAAATAGGCAAAGTTTTCGAATACGGAATTCACTTCTTCGCTATTGAAAAACGCGTCCGCGGCATCGAGAAATGCACCGACCTGTTGCGGGTGATAGGGTAGTTTTGCGGCGCGGCTCAATACCTTCGAGCTGGTTACAATCCGTACAATATCGGAGCGGTGTTGCCGCCAAAGCGGTGCCAGTTGTTGCAAGGAGCTGGTAATATGCCGCGACCGGGCTAACAGGCTTGCTATGCTGTCCTGAGCGGGGGGAATTAGCCTTACTGAAGGCTTGTTGCGTAACTCGAGCAGGGTTGCGATCAGGCTGTTTAAATCCGGAAGTTGATCACGTATCAAATTCCAGGTATCGCTATCCGGGTCATAGGTCTGACGCCGCCACCAGTCTTTAATGGCTGCTTCCCAGAGCTGATCATCGTTGGCCAACATATTACTGTCAAAGAGCTGGTTACCGGATAATGCGTTTTCCTGCAGGCTGCGCTGACAGAAACTATGTATCGTTGAAATCGAAGCCTCGTCCATACTGCGTAAGGCCAGTTGCAGACGTCGCTGTTGCACGGCACGGGTGGCTTCATCGAGGCCTTGCCATTGTTCCAGCAGCAACTGGAATAGTTCGTCCTTGTCGGCACCGGGTTGGTAGAACATGTTCAACGCATCGTAAAGTCGTTTACGGATGCGACCCCGTAACTCGTCCGTGGCCGCATTGGTATAGGTAACAATCAGGATTTGCGAGGTCTGCCTGCCATCGAGAATATGTCGCAGGTAAAGGTCGGCAATAGTATGCGTTTTGCCGGTTCCGGCACTGGCTTCGATGAGCTTGATACCATGCAGATCAAGCTCCAGGATGGCTCTGGCGTCAAGATTTGTTAACACGTTGGCCTTAGTCATTGTCGCCACCGTGTTCGATCGCCGGGGCGTAAATTTGTCGCGCGCACTCCTGGAACATGGTTTCGGCGAGGGGGTTTGGTGCGCAGTTATGCAAAGCGAGCCTGATGAATTCGTCTTCACGTTCTCCACGAGGAGAATTCCTGAAGTTGCCCCCTTTCCAGGCAGCGAGCGCTTTGTTCATAGCGACTTCGGGGTCTGCATGTGATGCCCAGGCGTAACTGGTGTTTGGAAACACCGGCAGAGGGTAGTCCATCCCCTGTTGAAACAGGCGGATATAGTTTGCCAACAACGCCCTGGCGCTGTCCGCATCGAGAAACTCGAAACGCTTCCCTTTGCCGGCCGGAATAATCAATTGACTGATTTCGTTGCCCGTCAACTGCTGCGTGGCACACAACGCCAGGTGATTCAGCCAGAGCGAGAGCAGCGCCCTGCTGCCGACCGTTTTACTCGCGCTGAAATGCATTAAGCCGAGGTCTGCGTAACAGGCTCCTACTTCTCCATACAGTAACAGCCCGTTTTCAAGGCTGCACTCGATGGTTCTGCTCGTCGATGGCAGATGGCGAAAATGACCCAGTTGATCGAGCAACGTCTGGTATTCCGACTGCAATGACAGCCAGCCGCTATAGGCGGCCCTGCCATGCGGCAACAGGCCTTCTGCCGAGAACTGCTGTGCGTCGTTCTGACTGCCGCACAGAAAGTTTTCAGCTAAGCGCTCACCCAGCTGCCATTTCTGTAATCCCTGCAGCGTAAAATTTTCTTCGTCTGTCGAAGTTGCCTGCACTGGAATCCTTACGCCGAGTCGCGAGTTGAAAAAATAGCGGATGGGATGGGCAAAAAAGCGCAGCAGCGCCGCGAGGTCGATTTCGTTATCGGAATCTGTTATCGGGGCAAGCTTTTCCCGTGGCCAGGATGAGGCCTGGCTGAGCGGACGACCGGATTCGAGTTGAATAGAAGTCTCGTACCAGTATTGATCAAAACCGGGCTCCTCTGGTTGAAAGTTTTTACTGGAAAATGGCTGCATTGGATGAACCCTGGATATTTGCTGGCTAACCCGTGGGCCGTCATCAGCGGCGTCAAAACAGCTGTCTATATAGTCGAGTAGTTCGCGTAGCAGCACCGACGGCTGACATTCGCTATTGTCCCTGAGACTGCGTCCACAATAGCTGAAATAGAGATAGCGCCGTGCACAGAGCAAGGTTTCGAGCATCAGGTAACGATCTTCATCGCCTTTATGTGGATCGCCCGGGCGCCACTGCTGTCGCATCAGGTCGAACTCGGCGGAGTGTTCTCTGCGTGGAAAAGCATTATCCTGCATTCCCAGCACACAGATTACCGGAAACGGAATATTGCGCATTGGCTGCATGCCACAGAAAGTGATGCCCCCTGAGTAGAGCAATCCGGGCTGCCGGTTCGTTGTCAGCTGTTGTTCCATCCAGTAGCTGACCAGCGCGGGGCTCAATTCGACGGCATCGGATTGACCGAGCTCACTAATCGCATTGCGCAGCGGCTGTAGCAGGTCCTCGGTCACCACCCGCGGGGCAAAGAACTCTTCGATCAGTTGGTGCAGTCGTTGCTGCCACACAATGGTGCTGGCAGCGCTGCCCAGTTTTTGTCGCCAGTAGACCAGGCGTTCAAACAGATAACGCAAGCGCGCTATTGCTATGCCACTATCGGTACCGATTTCGGTGATGGGGGCGATTCCCTGCCAGAGACCACCATCGGCCATCGAATATCCCGCAAAAAACCGTTCCCAGGCCTGTTGCCAGGTATTTTCGTGAATTGCAGGAAGTCCCATGGCGAGTCGCTGACTGGCGTCGATCCCCCAGCGTACCTGTGCCGATTCGACCAGTTGGTAAATTTCTTCGAGCATTTGCGCTTCGATACCAAAACGACTACGAATTTCAGCACATTCGAGATAAGCCAGAACCTCGGAGCGCGTAAAGCGACTGCCGGGCAGTCCCAGCAGTTGCAAAAATACTCCGACCAGCGGGTGGCCATCGCTGACGCTGATATCGGAAATGTTCCAGGCCAGGCTGGGGCGTTTGCCGCTGGCATCGTGCTGAAAAACAGCCTCGATGTAAGGTGCATAACGGCTGATTTCCGGCACCATAACGAGGATGTCTTCGCTCGACAGTTCGGCATGTCGGTCCAGCAAACTAAGCAGGTGATTATGCAGAACCTGACATTCACGCATCGGACTGTGACAAATGTGGACCGAAACAGAATCGTCGATAATCACTCCTGGGGACGGTGACTCAAGCTCGAACAGGCTACCCTGCAGGCACTGTAAAATACTGGCATTGCCGGGAGGATGATTAGCCTCGATTTCGGTCGCCGTGATCGAGCCAAGATCCAGCAACAGATCCTGCATCGCCTGTCCCTGCTTGCCCCACGAAGCCAACAGGCTGTTACTGGTATCGAAGTACTCAACATGATCAGGATTGTGTAAGCGCTTGCGCGCCTGGACTTTCTCACTGACCAGGTCGGCCCAGTACTGGTCGGTCGGGTTATGCTGATACAGTAGAAGCTCGGTTCTGCCGGCGAGGGCATGAATAAATTCGATGAACACCGGCGCCAGCCGGGACATTGCGAACAGGCTGATCCGCTCGGGTAGTTCAACCTGCAGAGAGTCGTCGGTGAGGCGGTCGATCACGCTGCCGATAACTTCGAGGCGATGATCCTGTTTCCTGGAAGTGACAATTTTGCGCCATAATCGCGCTTGCCAGTGATGCTCATCCCCAGCTGACCAGGCGCGAATTTTCTCGGGTCGATATAGCTGGTAGCGATCGAAAGCCTCGGCGATGCGTTGCGCCAGCTGCCAGCGCTTGAGGTCGTTATGATCGTCATTCAGATAGTGACCTAATAGCGCAAACGATTCGTGCTCCAGCAACCCGGGCAGGAGACTGAATATCTGCCAGTTGAGCGCATTTCTCGAGTAAGGGTCCTGCTTTGGCGTGTCATGCAGAATCGTACCGGACAGCGTCCATATCCATTCTCCCACCTGCGGATAATCGATATTCGCCGCAACTCCCTGTTGCTGGGCGATGCGCAGATTTAACCAGCGTGCCATTGCGTAGGTGGGAACCACGATTACTTCTTGCGCGAACGGATCACGCAACGGCTGTGCTACGAGTTGTTGCGTCAATATCGACTGCAGGGTTTCGACGCGATTTGAGCTCAGGATAGTTAAGGGCATGGCTAGTTTGCTTTGTTAACCCGAACCATTATGAATTGATAACGGCTCACAGGATGAGCCAGGCATCTTCCCTGTATTCAAAATTTTAATTGATTACCTCAATAGAATTCATAACATTGTAGCTGGATTGATTTATGATTGTCAGATCCCCAATGACAGAAACAGCACGCGGACTCCATGGTCACCGCTACCGAAAGTAGTTCACCTCCGACAGATGGCACCCGGCGTGTTATCGACACTATCGAGTATGTTTTCTACGATGGTTACTGGATTCGCTATTATGCGCCAATCCAGGATACACTGGCGAATCGGAAACGTTTGATCGACAGCCTCACGCGACGTGCTTTCCACCATACCGAAGCAGGCATAAACACCCCGGGCAGTAGCCTCGACCTTGCCCGCGAAGCTTATGAAAAAGAGACCAATCCTGATTGCAAGCGCGTCAACGCCGCGATGCTGGCTGGTGCACTGTTTAATCGAGCCACCGATTTGTTTACCGCGATCGTGGATCTCGGTGAGCTGGGTGTCCAGGTTAGTCACAGCAATGAATTGATGCGCCAGTGCAGCGATTGCTTCCAGGAAGCATTGACCCTGGGGCAACAGGTTAAGCATCACAGCGGTTGTGAAGGTATCGACGAAGTCTGGGGCGAACCCTTTAAAGCCTTTACCATGCCCATCGCTGACTTCTACCAGTCGCGATTTATCAAAATCGCGCAAAGTATGCGCGAAATCGATCAGGTCGCCGATTGTATGATAGAGGTATTCTGCAGCCGGGCGTTTTTTACCGGGCTGGAAGCGCTGATAATTGATTACGCCAGAGCGGCCCGACAGGCTGCTGAAACCATGAAGAAAGATCCGCGTATTTTTCAGGTATGGCCAAACTTCGTAGCCCTGGGCGAACTGCTTGATGCCTTCCGGCCCGAGGTGCCCGAAGATGCTGATCAAATGCTGCGCATGCGCATAGCCTATGCCCGGGATTTGATCCAGGAAGGCAGGCGACTGGTTAGCTACATTGCCGGGGCGCGGGTACCGATGCCACAAAGTACCGCAACCTATATCAAAAAATGCGAACGCTTTGCCAGATCCAGGCTGCCCTAGTAACTTTACCTTTAGCGCTTATAAGAACCCGAAAAAAAACGACTATGGCAAAAAAACCCAAAGTGACCGCCAATCCTAACATTATCAAGTTATGGCCGACCACCATGCTGGCGAAGCGATTCGCGCATTATCAAAAAGTGAACCCGGCCTTGCTCGAACTGTTTTATGCTCACCGTGAGCGCGATCCACGTGGTACATCGGGGGCCTACGCTAGCCATGACGACCTGCTCAGCAATTATCCGTTGCATGACGAACTGAATGAGCTTGCCGAGTTCATAAGCCAGGGAATCGTAGAAGTAGCCAGGGAAGCCAATAGCGGTTTGTGGAAACAGGGAGAAAAGGTGCGCGTTAATATCACCGGCCTCTGGTTTCAGGTATCAAACAATCATTCCTTTCACGAAATGCATGTGCATGGAAACTGTTCCTGGTCCGGGGTGTATTACGTGCGCGCCGCCGACTGCAGCACTGGACCGGATTCGCATCGCGGTGAACAACCGAACGGGGTAACCCGATTCTATGGCCCGCATGTTGAACACATGGCGGGCGGTTTTGGTGATTATGGCAATTTTTATCTGCACGACAATACCTGGGATTCATATCCCGAGGATGGCAAGCTGTGCATATTCCCGTCACATATCAAGCACATGCCTTTTCCCTATAACGGCGCAGAAGATCGCGTCATCGTCTCGTTTCATGCACAGGTATTTGATTCCAGCGGGTCACAGAATTACGACTACGGTTTCAGCAATTAGAGATTAGCTGCCGATTACCCAAACCACCCTCAACAGGATGAGGGTGGTGATCAGGGATAGAATCGATTGCAAACTAATCGACAGACCCGTTATTTCAATACCGGCATGGTGAATTCTGCATCAAGTCCGCTATCCAGCCAGCGCGCGGTTACGGTTTTCACCTTGGTGTAAAAACGTAAAGCTTCCATGCCGTACTGATTGTGATCGCCGAAAGCGGAAGATTTCCAGCCACCGAAGCTATGGAAGGCCAGCGGTACCGGAATCGGCACATTGATGCCAACCATGCCGACTTCAACCTTATCGGCAAAGGTGCGGGCAGCGGCGCCGTTCTTGGTGAAAATGGAAGTACCGTTACCATAGGGATGGTCGGTAGCGAGCGCGGCTCCTTCTTCGAAAGAACCCACGCGCATGATTTGCAGCACCGGCCCGAATATTTCTTCCTGGTAGGATTGCATTTCGGAGGTCACATTATCGATCAGTGAACCGCCCAGAAAGTAGCCATTCTCGTGCCCTTCGCAAATAAAATCGCGACCATCGACCACCAGGCGTGAACCTTCATCCTGTGCCATCTGAATATAATTAATGACTTTTTCGCGGTGTTCTTTGGTCACCAGTGGGCCCATTTCGAGACCGGTATCCAGGCTGGAGCCGATATGCAGTGCTTCGACCCGCGGCTTTAATATATCGATTAATTTGTCGGCGACTTCGTCACCGACGCAGACGCCGACTGAAATTGCCATGCAACGTTCACCGGCTGAGCCATAGGCTGCTCCCATGAGCGCGTTGGCGACATCTTCGAGGTCGGCATCCGGCAGTATCAACATGTGGTTCTTGGCGCCGCCCATGGCCTGGCAGCGTTTACCATTGGCAGTTGCAGTCGCGTAGACATACTTCGCGATCGGGGTTGAACCAACGAAACTGATAGCCTTGACGCGTTCATCCTCCAGCAGCGTATCGACAGCTTCCTTGTCACCGTTGACAACGTTAAACACGCCAGGAGGTGCACCTGCCTCGACAAACAATTCCGCCAGCCGAATCGGGCAGGAAGGATCTTTCTCTGAAGGTTTCAGCACCACGGTGTTACCGGTAATCAACGCCATTCCCGCCATCCACAGGGGAATCATCGCCGGGAAATTGAAAGGTGTTATGCCGGCGACTACACCGAGCGGTTTGCGCATCGAATAGATATCGATTCCACGCGCCACATTATCGGAAAACTCGCCTTTTTGAGCATGCGGTGCGCCGCAGGCAAATTCTGCCACTTCGATACCGCGCAACACAGATCCCATGGCATCTTCGATGACCTTGCCGTGCTCGATCGAGACCAGTGTGGCAAGTTCATGCTGGTGCTTATAAAGTAACTGCACGTAGCGCGCCATAATGCGCGAACGTTGCAGTACAGAGGTCGCGGCCCATGCTGGAAAGGCTTCTGCGGCGACCGCGATCGCGGCTTCGACCTCGGATTTCGATGCCAGCGGCACTGCACTGATTTTTACGCCCTTGCTTGGATTGAATATATCGCCAAAGCGACCGCTGGTACCGGCGATGTGTTCGCCATTGATATAGTGGCTAAGCTGGGTGATTTCAGAGGATACGGCTTCGGCTGGCTGGCTCATGATAGCTCCTGCAAGGGTAAAGTAACTAAATGGACGGGCAGTATAGACAAGATATTTATGCAAGGATATAGTCTGAAATCCACATCCAATGTGCATTTTTACACATGTATGACTGGAACGACCTGCGTTATTTTCTCGAGCTTTCGCGACAGGGGAAGCTGGTGCGTGCGGCCGCGCGCTTACATGTCGACCACACCACGGTGAGTCGACGCATTACCGCGCTCGAAAAACAGCTCGATGTGCGTCTGTTCGATAAGTCACCAAATGGTTACCAGCTTACCGACGCCGGTTTACGCTTGCTGCCGCTGGCCGAGCAAATAGAAACCCGATCAAACCAGCTCTACCAGGATATTGCGGGTAAGGACGCTAGCCTTGGTGGGACGGTGCGTGTAGCCGCACCGGAAGCGCTGGGGTCACAGGTAATCGCCCGGCATGTGACATCTTTTTGCCGGGAGCATCCTGATATTGAAATCGAGCTGGTGGCAGAAACCCGCCGCATGAGCCTGTCCAAGCGAGAAGCTGATATCGCCATCAGTTTCTCGCGTCCTGAAAGTGGTCGTCTGATTGCCTGGAAACTCTGCGATTATCGCCTGCGCTTGTATGCGACCCGGGATTACCTTGCCAATCATGCCCCGATAACTCGCCTCGAAGATCTGTCCCATCACGGGTTTGTTTCCTACATTGAAGATCTGATTGAAATGCCGGAACTTCGTTTTTTCGACACTACGATTAAAAATGCCCACGTCGTGTTTCGCAGCACTAACGTCAGCGCGCAGTACAACGCCATACTCGATGGTCTCGGTCTCGGCCTGGTGCATTGTTTCATGGCGCAGTGCGAAAACAGGTTACAAGTGGTGCTACCAGAGCAGATTTCAGTAGAACGTACCTACTGGTTAGTCGTACACGAGGATCTGCGCCATGTCGCGCGCGTCGATGCGGTTTGCAAGTTTCTGACCAGGTTACTGAGCGGAAACGCTTCGCTGATGATGGGTGTTTAGCGCCGCTCGCCGCGCAGTTGCGCAACTTTCTGCTGTAACAGCTCCGGCGTGACGGTGACAGCCTCGACGGCATCGCCGGCTACCACCTCGAGACGGCTCAGCATGCCACGTGGGAACAGGCGGCTCATCGCGTTACCGTGCGCGCGGCTGAAAAAGCTGCCCCACAGACCGCGCAAAGCCAGCGGTATCACCGGAACCGGATCTCGATCGAGGGCTTTCATCACGCCGGGCCGGAAAACATTCAACTCGCCATCATCGGTAATTTTGCCCTCGGGAAAGATGCAGACCAGTTCGCCCTCCTGTAGCGCGTCACTGATCTGGTCAAAGGCAGTTTCCATCATCGCCTTGTCCTCTTTCGCACCGGCAATCGGGATGGTGTTTGCAGTCTTGAAGATAAATGAGAGGATCGGTAGCTGAAAAATCCGGTAATAGATAACGAAACGGAGCGGGCGCCGAATGCATCCGGCGAGCACCAGCGCATCGACGAAGCTGACATGATTGCAAACCAGGATCGCGGGTCCTTCATCCGGGATTTTATCGAGATCGGTTTTGTCGACCCGATACATGGTATGCACCAGCAACCATATCAGCAGGCGAGTGGCGAATTCGGGGATTAGATGGAAGATGAACAACGCCACCGCGGCGTTCATTAAGGACAAGATCAGAAACAGCATCGGAATCGAGACTCCGACCGACAGGGCAAACAGTCCGTAAACGGATGCCACCACCATAAACAGCGCGTTTAAAACATTGTTGGCGGCGATAATGCGGGAGCGCTTGCTGGGTTCGCTGCGTTGCTGCACCAGGGCAAACAAGGGCACTATATAAATGCCGCCTGAGATACCCAGCATTACGATATCGAAACATACCCTCAAACTCGAGGTTTGCGCGATGAAAGCGGCGGGGCCGATCAGATCTCCGCCGGCACTGGACAGTCCCTGGTTGAAGTAAAGATCGATACCAAACAGGCTCAGGCCCAGTGCGCCAATAGGGACCAGTCCGATCTCAACCATGCGCCCTGATAATCGTTCACAGAGGAACGAACCGGCGCCGATACCGATGGAAAATATTGCCAGCAGTAAAACGTACACCTGTTCGCTGCCACCGAGTTCATAGCGCACGTAATTGGGTAACTGGGTGACATAGGTGATGCCGAAAAACCAGAACCACGAGATTCCCACGATCGAGTAGAACACGGTGCGGTTTTCGTGGGCATCGCGCATTATATTGGCGGTTTGACTGGGTATGTTGAAACTTAGTTCGAGCTCCGGGGCGGCAGCGGGAAGGGCCGGAATACCACGACTTGTCCAGTAACCGATACAGGCGGTGAGTACAACCGCGAAGGCTATCGCCGCGTTGCCCAGGCCGATAATATAAACGCTTGCAATCAATCCTAGCAAAATAGCAAGAAAAGTACCGAACTCAACCAGGGCATTACCGCCAACGAGTTCTTCAGGTTTGAGTGCCTCAGGCATAAGGCTGTATTTAACCGGGCCGAACAGTGTCGACTGTGTCCCCATTAAAAACAGAATGCCCACCAGCAGTACCGGGCTTTGTAGTAAAAATGCGACTGCTCCGAGTAACATGATTGCGATCTCGAGTAACTTGATGCGCCGGATCAGCATGGATTTCTCATGCTTGTCGGCAAGCTGGCCGGCAATCGCCGAGAACAGGAAAAACGGCAGAATGAACAGGGCAGCGGCGATATTTACCAGGGCATTACTCTCTTCCTGCGTAACGCTGGCCGCCTGGAAAGCGATAAATATCGTCAACCCGTTCTTATAAAGGTTGTCATTAAAAGCCCCCAGCAGCTGGGTCAAGAAGAATGGACGAAACCGCCGGGTGGATAAAAGTTTGATTGACTCGGACATAATGCACTCTATGTTTGACAACCAAGGCTAAAAGAATGCGATGTGAAGTGCAATTTTTTCTAATATGGCCAATTTGAACAGGAAAATGCCGTGAGCAACGGGCCTGCTTACGAATTATTTTTGTTACCAGGCGAAACCTGGCAACAAGACTAAAGGTCGGGTCTATTGACGTGTTTTCGCTATCATAGCGCTGCTTGATTCCGGGCTATCGCAGGCTGGTCCGGTGGTGAATAAGAGCGAGTGTCAGCAGCGGCATACGTCCTCGAAATAAAAGAATAAAACTGGCATCTGTTGCTATATTTAGGATTGAGTTAAACCAAAAAATAATAAACCTGCAATGACGAAACAAATAGCGATAGGAGATAGCCGTAGTATTAGTCCTGTGACGGGCATCACGATCAGATGCGGCGCGGGACTGTTGTTACTCAAACGGAGCAGAAAATCCGGCCCGAATAGACTATAAGACATCCAATGTCTGTCTGGTTATAAATAGCATTGTTTGAATGCCTTTAATTAAATCCCTGTTAAAACGCGACTGGTTCGTCGGACTGGTTATAACTCTCCTGTTTCTGCTTTTTGCAGAAGCTGGCTGGTTTTCCGCGCTCGACCGACAGGCCTACAATCTCGGGGCGAAGTTTTCTGCCAGCAAGGACCCGCATGAAGACATAGTCGTCGTTGCGATCGATGATAAATCTTTACAGGCGCTCGGTGCCTGGCCCTGGTCGCGCGATGTACTTGCTGCAACTACACAGTTGCTATCCAGAGCCAAGACCAGGGTGGTCGGTTTTACGATGCCGTTCGATACCGGACAGTACGAAGCAGGCCTGGAATCGCTGGCCGAGTTACGCACTATCTTGAAGAAGGAGAAAAAACTGAGTCGCCGCGTCAACAAGGCGCTGCGGGTCACCGAGTCGACTTTACACGGGGATGATAGTCTGGCGGCGACTTTCAAGGCGGGTGGCCGAATCGTTCTGGCGATGCCGTATATCCCTACCAGCGAACCATTGCCCGGGTTGAACCCCTCGCTGCCCAGGTATATGCAAAGATTCGCTTTGACCAAGGTAACTGTCAACGCTAATAACAGTTTCGGATTTGGCTGGCCATCGCCGCATGTTAACAGGGCCGCGAAGATTTTTCCGCCAATTGAAAAACTGGCTAAGCGCGTAGGCGGGGTCGGTGTGATCGGTTTTGCCGGGCAATTCAACAGTGAGCCGTTAATCGTGCAGTATGGGCGGGAGTTCTTGCCATCGTTCGCGTTGATGATGGCGACCCGTAGCAAGGGCATGTCGATGCAGCATATCGAATCCAGAACCGGCATCAGTCCGATGCTCGGCGGAAAAGACCTGGGTGCGGATATTGATTTCAGAATTTATCCGCGTTTCTACGAGGGTAAAGACGGCAAGCCGGCATTCGAACAGTATTCGCTAATCGACGTACTCGACGGTAGCGTAGCCGCGGGAGTTTTCAGCAACAAGATTGTAATTGTCGGGCTGACGTCGCCACGCCTCGCGCAGCCACGGCTAACCCCGACCGGACAGGCAATTTCGCCAACCCTGGCGAGCGCTCATACCGTCTCGAGCCTGCTCAACAATGAACAGTATTATTTACCCGAATGGGCCGGCTGGGCACAACGCGGCCTAATAGTCGCACTCGGTATTTACCTGATGCTGATAATGGGCCGATTCCGTACTAATACCGCGTTTTTTCTGAGCCTGTTTTTGTTGTTGATGATATTCAATGCGCATTTTGTATTGATGAGTTCCCAGTCGCTGTGGTTGCCGATGATGACAGCAGTGGTAATGCTGATCATCGGTCATTTGATGCTCGGCACACGCCAGGCCGTAAATGTGCGTTTAAAGCAGGTAAATAGAGATCTGTCGGCGGCAAACCGCCAGATCGGCCAATCGCTGCAGACGCAGGGAAATCTCGACCAGGCATTTGAAAAGTTGCGCACCTGCGAGGTCGATGAGTCACTACTCGGACAGGTTTATAACCTGGGTCTCGACTATGAACGCAAACGCCAGTTCAACAAGGCGGTAGCAGTGTTCAAGTTTATCAGCGACCACGATGCTAAATTCAACGATGTCAGTCAGCGTATCCAGCAGAATGAGCAGGCGTCAAATACCGTGGTACTGGGCGGTACCCGGGATGTTACCGGTCCCGGACCGAACCTGGTTTCGAGCAAGGAAGGCTTGCAGAAACCCAAGTTGGGGCGCTACCAGATTGACAGTGAGATCGGGCGTGGCGCCATGGGCATGGTTTACCTGGGGCATGACGATAAGATTGGCCGTACCGTGGCGATCAAGACCATGGTGCTGGCAGACGAAATTGAAGACGATATGCGCGATGAAGTAAAAAACCGTTTCTTCCGTGAAGCGGAGGCCGCTGGCCGACTTGACCATCCCAATATCGTCACTGTGTACGACGTCGGCGACGAACAGGATCTCGCCTATATTGCGATGGACTATCTCAAGGGCAAGGACCTGACGGCCTACAGCACTGTAAAGAACCTGTTACCGATCAACCAGGTCTGGGAAATTATCATGAGCGTCGCTTCGGCGCTCGATTATGCGCACCAGCAGCACGTCGTGCATCGCGATATCAAACCGGCCAATATTATCTACGACGATAAAAAAGGTGTTGCCAAGATCACCGATTTCGGTGTTGCCTGTCTGACCGACGCGAGTAAAACCAAAACCGGTACCATACTTGGCAGTCCTTACTACATGTCGCCGGAACAGCTTGCAGGCAAACGGGTTGACGGGCGTGCAGACCTTTTTTCACTGGGCGTGACGCTCTACCAGATGCTATGCGGGGAATTGCCATTCCAGGGCGACTCAATCGCCAACCTGATGTACAACATTGCCAATGAAAAACATCCGGATATCCGCCGTTTCCGGTCGGATTTGCCGAATTGTGTCAACAATGTTATTAACAAGGCGCTACAAAAGGAAGCCAAGGAACGGTTTGCGAGCGGTAAGCAAATGGCGGCATCGATGAAACGCTGCCAGGAACATATCAAGGAATTGAACGCTGCCTGAAGCAGGCTTTACCCGAGTTCAAGCGCCTGTTTTACGCGGTGGCAGACCGGTGTGTTGCGTCAGTATTCGCCCCTTCCTGGGCGTCGAAGATTTTTCCTGATAGCTGTTCTTGCGTCGCGGGCTCTGGTAACTGGAGGTGTCGCGCGGCTGGTAGGCGGGGATTAACTGCTGCTTACCATTACCAATTAAGTCTTCCCGCCCCATCAATTTGAGCGCTGCGCGCAGCATGGGCCAGTTTGCCGGGTCATGGTAGCGCAGAAACGCCTTGTGCAAGCGCCGTTGCTTTTCACCCTTCGCGGTGCTGACTTCTTCACTGTCACGGCGGATACGTTTGAGCGGATTTTTGCCGCTGTGATACATTGCCGTTGCGGTCGCCATCGGCGACGGGTAAAAGTTCTGCACCTGGTCGGCACGAAAACCGTTTTGCTTGAGCCAGATGGCGAGATTCATCATGTCTTCATCCGTGGTGCCGGGATGCGCCGCGATGAAGTAGGGAATGAGGTACTGTTGCTTGCCTGCTTTGCGGGAATATTTTTCGAACAAGGCCTTGAAGCGATCGTAGCTCCCCATGCCCGGTTTCATCATCTTTGATAACGGGCCCTGTTCGGTGTGCTCTGGCGCAATTTTGAGGTAACCGCCGACGTGATGCGTCACCAGTTCCTCGATGTAGGCGGGTGATTCCACCGCGAGGTCGTAGCGCAGACCGGAACTGATCAGCACCTTTTTAACGCCATCGATGGCGCGTGCACCGCGGTATAGTTCGATCAGGGATGAGTGATCGGTATTGAGATTTTCGCATATCCCGGGATACACGCAGGACGGACGTCGACAGGCAGTTTCAATTGCTTTTGACCTGCAGGCAATACGATACATATTGGCGGTAGGCCCGCCGAGATCGGATACCACCCCGGTAAAACCCGGCACCTGGTCGCGCATGACCTCGATTTCGCGCAGAATCGAGTCTTGCGAACGGTTCTGGATAATGCGCCCCTCGTGTTCGGTTATCGAACAGAAAGTGCAGCCACCAAAACAGCCGCGCATGATATTGACCGAAAACCGAATCATTTCGTATGCGGGAATGCGGGCACCACCATAGGCCGGGTGTGGCACACGCGCATAGTCAAAGCCGAACACGTAGTCCATCTCTTCGGTGGATAGTGGAATCGGCGGAGGATTAAACCAGATTTTCTGTCCACCCTGATTTTGTACCAAAGCCCGTGCATTGCCGGGATTGGTTTCGAGGTGTAACACGCGGCTCGCGTGGGCATAAAGTACCGGGTCGCGACTGACATCGTTAAACGAGGGCAGGCGCACCACGGTTTTCAGACGTTGTGCGAGCTTTTGTTGAACCTTCGCCAGCTTGCCCTCGAGTTTGACATCGGCAGCGGGCGCCTGGTCGTTGTCGGGGCTGGCGTCGCATACCGATTGATCAATGATCTGGTAAGGGTTCAGCGGATTCTCCACCCGTCCGGGTTTATCCACGTTGGTCGAGTCGATTACGGTCCAGTCGGAAGGCAGATCCTTGATGAAGAATGCGCTACCGCGTATATCGGTGATGCTGTCGATCGCGTCGCCCCGTGCCAGCCGCTGTGCTAATTCAACCAGCGCACGTTCGGCATTGCCGTACAACAGAATGTCAGCTTTGGCGTCGGCGAGAATCGAACGCCGTACCTTGTCCTGCCAGTAATCGTAGTGCGCGATACGGCGCAGCGAGGCTTCGATGCCGCCGATAACAATCGGCGTATCTTTAAAAGCCTCGCGACAGCGTTGTGAATAAACGATGGAACAGCGATCGGGGCGCTTTCCACCGACATCATCTGGTGAATAGGCATCATCGCTGCGAATTTTGCGATCTGCCGTGTAACGATTGATCATCGAATCCATGTTGCCGGCGGTGACCCCGAAAAACAGGTTAGGTTTGCCCAGCGCCTTGAACGGTTCGGCTGATTCCCACTCGGGCTGGGCGATGATGCCGACGCGATAACCCTGTGCCTCGAGCAGGCGCCCGATTATCGCCATACCGAAGCTTGGATGATCGACATAGGCGTCGCCGGTGACAATGATGATATCGCAGCTGTCCCAGCCGAGGCCTTCCATCTCCGCACGCGACATCGGTAAAATCGGCGCCGTGCCGAAGCATTCCGCCCAGTACAGCGGGTACTGATTCAATGGTCTGGCCTGGGAGCTGAGTTCGATTTGCATGGTGATATCCGGATAGGGGCGCGATTCTACCCGATTCAGCCAGTATTTGTTTAGGAATCCTGGATGATTAGCATAGCAATTACCCCACTTCGCCTGTAGCGGACACTCAGGGAGTACCCGCGGTATTGCAGGAGACCCTATAATGTCGACCAGGGAGTATCCGTATAATTAAACGCAGAAAACCCCGCAGGAGCATGAGTGATTCAAACTGAAGAATTGGCCAGCCAGCAAAATTACCGCTTGAATGTCGGTATTATGATCGTCAACCGTGAACAGAAAATTCTCGCTGGAGATGCTTTTCACTATCCAGGTGAATGGATGATGCCCCAGGGCGGGATTGATCATGCGGAATCAGCGCAGGAGGCCATGCAACGAGAGCTTTACGAAGAAACCGGATTGCAAACACAACAGGTGCGACTAATTCGTGAACATGATGCCTGGTTGCAATACCTGTTCCGCAAGCCTCAATACAAAGACGACATTTATTATATCGGTCAACGGCAGAAGTGGTTTTTACTCGAATATAACGGACCGTTACCCGATGCCGAAAATGTTAAAGAACAGGAATTCAGTCGCTTTGACTGGGTCGATGCACAATGGCTGGTCGAGCAGATTCCCCCTTTCAAGAAAGAAGTTTATCGGACTATCGTGACGGCTTTCAGTCCGCTTTTCCCTGGTAACCACTAGCGTCAATTTCGCAAACCGGCTATCTGTCGCAAAACCTCCAGCCCAGGCAGGTAAGGCCGCTGCCTGGTTGCAGATTTTCGAGTGAACCCGTGTTGAATCATTCAAAACAAACCTTTTTGACCCTGTAAAATCATCGAATAATTATAGATTATTCGGGTAAGTGTTTGAATTATAAGTTTTTAATCATGCTGACCATGGTTTCGATCCTCAACTAACTTAATAGTCCGGGTTCAGGCGTAATGTAATCGGCCCATCCCTGCCGCATATCGGTGAATACGCTTCGCCCATACCGTTTATCGGTTAACAGGGTTTATCCATACCGCTTATCGGTTAGTACGGTTGCTTCCCACCATATCCTGGAAACCTGAACTATTTTTATATAAGTGAAAGTAAGTTCAGATCTCCTGCGAGCAAATCTGCTAACGGGAGGCAAACAATAATTAATAAGGTTATACCGAATGGACAGAATACTATTATTCATAGCGAGCGCATTTCTTTACAGCTCATCTTCATTTGCAGTAGATGGGGATCTAGCCTCCGAGGGATTTCAGTACTCCCTGGTTAGCTATCATGAAGATGGATTTGACAGGGCTCAGCCAACTGGCTGGAAGGGTCAATATGGACAGCTTGCCAATCAAACTGTGACCATCGAAGAAGGATCGCTAGATGATCCGCTAGATCGCAAAGCAAGCTTGATGGAAACAAGTATTGGTTTCGGAGCTGCTCCCTTCTACGGCACCCACGGTGTTTTTCGTACCAGTAGTAGCGACGACAAATCTACTTACATCGCTGTAGGTTTTACTATAGATGAATTGGCTGAGAATGAAGACGGTTGGTCAGATAGCAGGGACGATAGCTTATTTGCCTATGGTTTCGGCGTAAATAACTCGTCATACAATATCGAATACATGATGTCTCTGGATGAAAAAGATTTTGACTTCTCGGCAATAAGCCTGGGCTTTACTTCAGAGTTTTAAAATATTGCCGGTAATTCGATTAAATCGGGTTTTAGATTTTTTACGGCTCGAACCCGGCAAGCGCTTTTACAACCCCCACTACCGGTTTGGTAGCCCTGGAAACATCAATCTAGTGCGCCGTGCTCAGATCACTTCGAAAAAGAAAAATAACGGTACGGGTGCTGTTGCGACAGCCACTACTGAAATGAAAGCGTAGAAAGGGAATATTTTGCTCATACCAGCAATAACGCCAATACCTCCACCACCACCAATTAATGCATTTCCTGGCAGGTTCAGTATGGCTACGATGGCCAGGTATCGATGCTTTAAGAGAAACGGAACCAGCTTGCTGGGTGCTTTTTCGTATAGAAGTTTGAGCCGTTGCTGTTGATCCAGAGGTTCGAGCTGGGCTACCAGCGCGCTAGCCTTGTAGAGATGAAACCAGTCAAGCAGCTGTCTAATCAGATGTGGTGGGGTCATTCTTCCAATGACGAAGCTGATTGATAGCGCCAACACAGTGCTCAGATAGATCAGTAAGGCGCCCTTGCTGCCCAGAAGAATCATCACCGCCAAACCGATTTCGATACCAGGCATAAATGGAAGCGCCATTAACAGAATGTATAGTAGCGTAGCGCCGAATACGATGAATTGAAGCATCGATTCATGGCGCGGAAACAGTTGAAACTCAATCTGTTGTATAAGCCAGGTTCCGCCGAAATTGATTGACAGCACAACGAGTACGAAAAACAGAAACTTAACAAAGCGCCGATATTTTATTGCTGCGGCCCGTGCTTGATCTGTGTCAGCCAATCTTACCCCCAAAAGGAGAAATACCCGTATGCCCCGAGGTATCCCTTAGCAAGATCATGTTATCGCTTCAGGGATCCCTTAAACCAGTACTCTCTATGGGTATTCCAGTACCACCGCTCCTTCGTCCAGACAAAGGTTACTTCTGCCTGATCTCCATGCACGGTGCCCTGCCATGCAATCTTACCGTGGGTTGGGCTCAAAGTTATCGCTTGAAAATGAACACTGTCGCCAGCCTGGCTGGCAGTATAGGCTGCGCCGGAGAAGTTGTATTTGTTGCAGGTAGTTGAGATAAACCGGCCATTGTCGAAGACGATCTCTTCAGCTTCATTCGGATCGAGCTGCCGGCCTTTTTCACCATTGAAACCAGTAAACGTTTTCCCGTCCAGAAGATGAGATGTTTCCAGGGCGAGTATGGGATTAACAAACAGAACAAGGCAGGTAGCGATGATCAGGATGTTTATTTTCTGTCTGCTTGTCATGACAACCTCCTGCAGATTGCAGGCCGTCGAATCATCATAGCAGCCAGTACGGTCTACCGGAAGCAGATGCTCTATTCACGATCGAAAACTTGCGTGGACGGCCGGTAAGCCCGGAAACTGCCTGAACTCGACTCTTGCACTTGCTACAGCCGACAAAATTTGTATGCCCTCGGGGCAAAGGCCTGATTGATTTAACGCAGTGTTTTCGCCATACTGCTGCCCATGGGGTTAGCGAACACCCCGTGAGGCGCAAGCCCAAGCTTCGCATCCGTAAAACCTAGTTCTGTTATTGGGCCTACGCCCTGCGCGGAACAAAACGATAGGAGAGGATGCGTAATGCCTTCACCCACTGAAATTACAGTAACCCAGCTTTCCCGTTTGATCGGCACCCCGGCAGCGCCTGTGATCATCGATGTGCGCATCGATGAAGATTTTGTGCAGGATCCCGATTTGATCCCGACCGCGATACGCCACCCACACCACAATATTGCCGCGCTCGTTCCCGAGCTTGGCGGTAAGCATGCCGTGATTTATTGTCAGAAGGGCAAGAAATTAAGTCAGGGCGCGATGGCGATACTGCGCAACCATCGAGTGCAGGCCGAGGCGCTTGAAGGCGGCCATTTTGCCTGGCGCGATGCCGGCGAATCGCTCGTGCCCGCGGCAAGCATCCCTGACGCGGATGGCGGCGGCGGTAGCGTCTGGGTTACCCGTCATCGACCCAAGATTGACCGTATGGCCTGTCCCTGGCTGATTCGTCGATTTGTCGATACCCGGGCCCAGTTCCTGTTTGTGCCCCCGGCGGAAGTACTTGCAGTCGCGGAGAAGTTCGACGCTACTCCGTTTGATGTCGAAAACGTTTTCTGGAGTCACCGTGGTGACAGCTGTACTTTCGACACTATGCTCGACGAATTTCGTCTCCAGACTGACGCATTGCAACACCTCGCGACGATTGTTCGCGGCGCGGACACTAAGCGCCTTGATCTTGCACCTGAAGTGCCGGGACTGCTTGCCGCATCTCTCGGGCTGTCTCGCATGTATCGCGATGACCTGGAGCAGATCGACGCCGGCATGTTGCTCTACGATGCGTTTTATCGTTGGGTGCGCGATGCCACTGACGAGACCCACGACTGGCCGCAGCCCGGCTCGAGGGGTTGAATCATGGAAAATATTGCAACTGGCGACGTCCGTCGTCAGCAGGCGCCTACGCTTGCGGAGGCTTTTGCCGTCTGGTTACGCATCGGCCTGTTATCCTTCGGTGGGCCTGCTGCACAGATTGCCCTGATGCATCGCGAGATCGTCGACAATAAGGGCTGGCTTACCGAGAAGCAGTATTTGAATGCGCTCAGCTTCTGCATGCTGCTGCCAGGCCCTGAGGCGATGCAGCTTGCGACCTATGCCGGTTGGCGACTGCACGGCACCCTCGGAGGCCTGGTCGCGGGGTTGCTATTTGTCTTGCCAGGGGCGGTGGTGATTCTTGCGCTGGCGTTGATCTATGGGCTATACGGCGATGTGCCACTGGTGAACGCACTGTTTCTCGGCGTTAAGGCGGCGGTAATCGTTATAGTCATCGAGGCCCTGTTCAGGGTCGCTAAACGAGCGCTGCATTTGCCGGAACACTGGTTAGTGGCGGCGATAGCGTTCGTCGGCATCTTTTTCCTGGCTTTGCCCTTCCCGGTTATCATCATAGCCGCCGCGGTGTTCGGGTTTATCCACGCAGGCACCAACAGCGTCGAAGACTGCCACGTTCCAGTGCGGCTTTCGCTTTCCGCCAGCTTTGGTACCGCCTCATTATGGCTGGTGATCTGGGGTGCGCCCCTGTTGGCGCTTGTCGCCTTCGATGACGGCGGCCTGTTACTCGAGATCAGCCTGTTTTTCTCCAAGCTGGCAGTGGTTACCTTCGGCGGCGCCTATGCCGTGCTCGCCTACCTGGGCCAGGATGTCGTGATCCAGCATGGATGGTTGACTGCCGGTGAAATGATGGATGGGCTCGGGCTTGCCGAAACCACCCCGGGCCCGTTGATTCTGGTCAACGAGTTTGTGGGTTTTCTGGCCGCATTTCGTGAGGGCGGGATCTGGTATGGGCTGCTAGCTGCGGCGGTCACGCTGTGGGCGACTTTTGTACCCTGTTTCCTGTGGATTTTTGTTGGTGCACCCTATATCGACTGGATCTGCGCGCAATCCCGTTTGCGCGGTGCGCTAACCGCGATCACCGCCGCGGTCGTCGGCGTTATACTAAACCTGTCGATCTGGTTTGCTCTGCATGTATTTTTCAATGACGTTTCCGTGCAAGTCCATGGCCCCCTGGTCCTGTGGCAACCGGAAATTGCTTCAATTGACTGGAGTGTGATCGCCCTGACGCTGCTATCTGCGTTGTTTTTATTTCGCTTTCACTGGAGCGTGTCACGGGTACTCCTGCTGTCATCAGTGAGCGGAATAGGACTGACGATGGTATTTGCTTAAAATCCCCGCTGGAACAAATGACAGTAAACTGGTCTCATCGAGTAATTCAATTAGCTTAACTATAATATTAAATATATAAGAAACAGACACTTACCTTATATTGAAAGCATAGATTCTAAAGCTCTTAAAGATTCATTTCTTTAGCGCATCTGTACTTTTGCGAAGTGAGAACTCGCATACCATTTGACGCTTAGATTCTCTGAATAGTGTATAATAAGAACACTTTTTGTAATTAACGGGGGTTAAATAACAGGAAACGGCTGCGTCCATGAAATTCCTTTATAAACTTCTCTACCCCTGTCTAATACTCGCCTTGAGTGCTTGCGGCGGTGGTGGTGGTTCTGAATCTCAAGACGATGCAACTTTGTTGTCAGCACTCAGTGGCAAGATAACAACGTCGGAAGCGAATTATGTGGATAGTGATACCAATAACCCCGCCGCGTTTTACGCACCAAACAACACCGCAATTGACGCTCAGCTTATACCCAACGTAGCCACTATTGGTGGTTTTATGACTTCTGCCGTGACGGGCAATCCCGGTGATGTATTTCAAAGTTCGACCGATCAATCAGATATATTCCGGGTCATACTGAGCGCCAGTCAAAATGTAACGCTCACTATAAGTGACATAGGGAATTCCCAGGATTTCGACCTTTATCTTTACCGGACCAGTGATACGAGTTCACCAGTTGCTTCATCCATCGGCACCGGGCAAATCGAAACGATCAATGTGCCCGGGGATGATGAGTATTTTATATGGCTACACGCTTTCTCAGGAACATCGAATTACGTTCTAACCGTTGGTCAACTGAACCCGGCGATGGTATCAAGCCAGGTGCTTCGTTTGGAAGATGAGTTTGTCCCGGGAGAGGTAATTACCAAAGCCAATCCAAATAGTGTGGTATTCCAGGGTCGTTCGACCATTTCGAATCAGTCTGTCGCCGCCAGGCATGGACTGCAGTCACTTCGAGGCAATATTAATCGAGCGGCTCTGTTTCGGCTGGCGCCAAATAATAGTTCCGCTGGCGCCGGCAAGACCACGCCGAACTGTTGTGGCGTTTTAATTGGAGGATACGACTTCTATATCAATGCCAGTCAGCGGGAAGCCTACGAGACGATAAAGGCGATAAAAAGATTAAGGCAAGATAAGACTATCGAGTATGCAGAGCCAAACTATATCCAGAAATCGACGGCTGTGCCGGATGACACCTATTACGATTTGCAATGGCACTATCCGCTGATCAATCTGCCGCAGGCATGGGACTATACCACTGGAGAATCCAGTGTGATTGTGGCGGTTGTCGATACGGGTGTTTTCCTCGCGCATCCAGACCTGGCCGCAAATCTCGTTCCTGGCTATGACTTTGTATCGAGTACATCCATTTCGAATGATGGAAATGGAATCGATAATAATCCGGATGACCCCGGGGATGACCTGAACCCTGGTTATAGCAGTTATCATGGAACCCATGTCGCAGGCACGATAGCGGCGGTTTCTGATAATAACTCTGGTGTCGCGGGCGTCGCCCAAACAATAAAGTTAATGCCGGTCAGGGTTCTTGGGCTGGGCGGTGGTACTTCCTACGATGTTACCCAGGGCATCTTGTATGCTGCCGGGCTGACGAACGATTCCGGCACGACTCCCTCACAGCCGGCAGATATCATTAACCTGAGTCTTGGAGGACCGGGTTTTAGTGGTGCCCAACAAAATGCAATTACCGATGCCAGGAATGCGGGGGTTACTGTTATCGCGGCAGCAGGAAACCAGGGCTCGAATCAGGCATTCTTCCCAGCAGGTTACCAGGGAGTTATTTCTGTTAGCGCAGTGGGCTTTAATAAATTACTCGCCCCCTATTCTAACTACGGTAGTTCGATCGATGTTACAGCCCCGGGTGGGGACACCTCGGTTGATCGCAATGGTGATGGCTATGTCGATGGAGTGTTGAGCACTATGGCGAATGATTCGAGTGGTGTTCGCCAACCTATTTACAGGTTTTACCAGGGCACCTCGATGGCAAGTCCGCATGTAGCAGGCGTAGTCGCTTTAATGAAATCCATCCATGCCACGCTAACGCCCGATGAGGTTGACGCATTGATCGTCGCCGGCCAGATAACTGAAGATATATCAGGCGATGGCGAACTCAACCGTAATGATAGTTATGGATATGGTCTGATTGATGCCTTGAAAGCAGTGGAGCAAGCCACGGTGCTGGCAACAGGTAATTCACCGCCAACGGTTCTGACAGTCTCTCCCAGCGTCGCCTCGATTCAAAGTGCACAAACCAGTATTGAGTTAACTGTCGGGAAAAATGGCACTGATGCAATATCTGTTTCAAGTTTCAGCACTGATACCGCCTGGGCGACCTTGACTCCAGTCAGTATCGACCCAGATGGGTTAGGAACCTATGAGTTAAATGTAAATACTACAGGGCTCAGCGATGGCGTTTACAATGTGTTGGCTAATTTCCTGGCAGATACAAATACTACTATTTCGGCTACGATTAATGTAATTGTAAATACTGTTAACGTCAGTCCGGACGCGGGTCGAATTTATGTGCTTTTAATTGATCCGATTACGGGAGACCAGGTCTATTTTACTGAACAAGACCCGGTCGATGGAGAATATTCCTATTCAATTACCGGTGTCGAGTCGGGCGAATATTACATATTAGCGGGCAGCGATCTCGACAATAATCTGTTAATTTGCGAGGCGGGCGAATCCTGTGGGAGTTATCCGACGATGGGAGATACCACGGTGTTAAGTGTTGATAGCGACATGACTAATCTGGATTTCGATATTTCGTTTGATCAAAACCTCGACCCTGCCCGGTTCTTCGGCTCAGGCGTTGAAGTTGATCCCTTCCCCGATACAGTTCAATGACAGGTGTGCAGTGAAGTTAGCGGCTTTATTTTATTTATGTTTATTCTTGATATCGGCCTGCGACGCATCGGTGCTGACTGTGGAATCTGAACCCATTTATGCAGAAGTAATTTTTAAATCCAGGCAATGTCGTGCAGTAACGCCTGAACCCAGCCTGGAGGTGGTTGGTAGTCAGCAACAACTTGATCTTTTAGTGGCTGAATTTAATCGTCATACACTGGGCGCAACCCCCGGGTCTTACCCGGTTGATTTTACATCAATGAACGTCCTGGTTCTGGAGTTGGGTTATTGGCCTACGGCTGGCTATAGTTTCTCGATAAACGACACGAAGATTCGTGTGGAAAATAATGAAGCGTTCGTGGTAGTCGAATGGGCCGAGCCTCCAAAGGGTAGTATGCAAGCACAGGTAATCATTAACCCATGTGTAATTTTCACACTACCTAAAGCTGCCTACTCCAGCGTAACTGTTGATATTCGCAATAAAAACAGCCAGCACTCGGTTTCGCTAAACCAGCCGCTTTAATTTTTCGAGGCGCTCCCGGCTGGCGTAAAAAGCTAACAGTGGAAATTCAATCGTTTATTGCCATTGACCTGCGTCAACGCGCGAAATTTCAGAATTGTTATATTTTGATTCGAAAAAACATAACCGGACATATTGCATAGTTTAGTGTCTGGTTAGAGTTGACGAGAATAAACAGGCGTTAGTCACCTTGATTCATAACTGGCTGTGAAATTTTTTAGCAAATCTAATTAAGGAAACTATCTCCAAACTATCAATCACGACGATCCAGGAGTTCAGATGAGCGTCAAAGTAGAGGAGTTGATGACTAAGTCAGTCGTCACCGCGCAACCACATCAAAGTGTCGAGCATGTCCGTGGCATGCTCGAAAATAATTCCATCAGTGCCGTACCGGTGGTCGATAGCGATGGTCATCCGGTTGGTATCGTGTCATCGACTGATCTGGTGCGGGAGTTGAAACCTGGCTCGCCAATCAGCCGGGTCATGACCGAGAACGTCTACACGGTCCCGCAGTATGACGACACCAGTATTGCTGCGAGGGTTATGCGCAACCATAAGATACATCGGGTGGTGGTGACACACGAGAAGCAAGTCGTCGGTATGTTGAGTGCATTCGATCTGCTCGAACTCGTGGAGAATCACCGTTATGTGGCCAAAAATGCACCGACACTGTCGAAGCGCAAAGGCGGGAAACGCCGCTAGCGGTTCATGGAAATTATGCTGATCGTTAACTTAATTCATTTTCTTGTTGAGATAAGTTAACGGCCACTATAACTTCGGACAGCTTATTTTCGTATTTTGAGCAAAGGATCTTATCGTAATGGCTGATAATCTGAGAAATTTCAATCTGACTGTCGAAGAAATCAAGATTGTGAGAATGATGAAAGAATTGGCCGAAGGCCTCGAGAAGTTAGCTTTTGATGACCCACTCTCGCCACGAGCTGAATTTTTTCGCAAAGAAATTGATAAGCTGGAAGAAAAGCTGGAAGAGATCAGGGATCATACATTGATCAGATAATAACCTGTCAAATAGAGATTCTTTCCCGCGCAACTAGAAATCTGATCGCACTCGCCGGGTTCCGTATCCTGGTCACAATAGAGCATTGCATGATGCAATGCTGTGCTTATATATCCGGGTATTTGTGCGACCATGGCATGGCTTTTTCGATGGCGGCAGCGATTCGCAAAGCGAGCGCATCGTCCCGCCGTCGAGCCACGATTTGAGTTGCCGTTGGTAGCCCGTCAGCGAAGCCGGAAGGCACAGATATGGCGGGGCATTGAGCCATGTAATTGAATGGCGAAGTCAT
>Ga0265303_10000050_pt1 | contig 47406 bp, 41 predicted proteins | sample Helome_2_FD_192494 | JGI IMG/M metagenome (GOLD analysis project Ga0265303, IMG submission 192494) | Marine sediment microbial communities from subtidal zone of North Sea - Hel_20160317 (Illumina Assembly) | ecosystem: Environmental > Aquatic > Marine > Subtidal zone > Sediment ... | reverse complement strand
GGAAGATGACATGACCGTCATGGAGATATGGCCGGGGGGTGGCTGGTATACCGAAGTGCTGGCCCCGGTAATCCGCCATAATGGTCAATACATCGTAGCGACTTACGATGTAGACGTTCCGGACCAGCCGGAATACCGCTATGGATTGCAGGAGTCCCTGCTCGGGAAATTTTCGGCCCGTGCGGATATTTATGACCAGGTAGCGATCGCTCCCTTCTCACCACCACAGTCTGCTTCTCTGGGTGGGGCTGACTCAATCGACCTTATCCTCACCTTTCGCAACACACACGGATGGGTGGGGGATGGGATTGCAAACACCATTTTTGCAGAGTTTGCCCGCGTACTGAAACCCGGTGGAATCCTCGGTGTTGTGCAGCATCGGGCAAAAGATGGCGCAGATCCGATGAAAAGTTCTGAAATGGGGTACGTGTCCGAGCAGGCGGTTATCGATCTTGCGCGTAAAGCCGGGCTATACCTGGAAGCACGTTCCGAAGTGAATGCCAACCCGGCAGACTCAAGGGATCACGAGGGCGGGGTCTGGAATCTTCCGCCGGGCCTTAGCGCTTGCCGCGGCATTGAGAGCGAAGATGAAATGGCGTCCTGCCGTGAAAAATTTCTTGCCATCGGGGAAAGTGACAGGATGACTCTGCGATTCCGTAAGCCGCTGGATTGATTAGCCGTGAGCGCTGGCATGCTCCAGCGCTTCACTGGCTTCGAACCAGGACCACTCAAGTGTTTCGAGAGTTGAATTCAGGTCGGCCCGTCTCTGGATGAGGCTGTTCATTTCTTCTTTTCTGGCCGGATCGGAATAGAGCGTGGTATCCGCCAGCTTGTGTTCGAATGTTGCCAGCTCATTGCGCAGAATTTCCATTTCACTTTCGATTTTCCGGACACGGTCGCGCAGCGGTTTAAGCCGCTGGCGTTGCTGTGCCTCCAGTTTGCGTTGTGTTTTCCTGTTTACGGCATCGGCATTGGCTTTTTCAGGTGCGACAAACGCGGAAGCACTGCCCCGGAGCTGCTGCTCCTTTAGCCATACCGGATAGTCGTCGAGGCTGCGATCAAATCGCTCCACCCGTCCATGGTTCACAATCAATAGTTCGTCACAAACGCTGCGCAACAGGTGGCGGTCATGGGAAATGACCACCAGCGCCCCACTGTAATCAACCAGTGCGCGGCTGAGTGCCTGCCGCATTTCCAGGTCCAGGTGATTGGTCGGCTCGTCCAGCAACAGCAGGTTGGGCCGTTGACGGATCATCAGGGCCAGCACCAGCCGGGCTTTCTCTCCACCGGAAAATGGCGCAACCGGTTCGAAGATGCGTTCCCCGCTGAAGCCGAAACGCCCCAGGAATTTACGCAGTTCCGATTCACGGTCGCCTGCTGCAATTGCTTTTAGGTGGTCAAATGGGCTTTGTTCCGGTTCCAGCAGGTCCAGCTGATGCTGAGCGAAGTATCCAATTTTTGTGTCCTTACTCAGCGTACGTTCGCCGGACAGCAGCGTACTTCCATCACACAGGGCTTTGACCAGAGTAGATTTTCCGGCGCCGTTAACGCCGAGTAAGCCAATCCGGTCGCCGGCCGCTATCAGCAAATCAACATCGCTGAGCACAGGTTCGGAATAACCGGCCACTACCTGTTCCAGTTTCGCCAGATGGTGCGGTTGTCTTTCAGGCACCATGAATTTAAATTGAAAAGGGGAGTCGACATGTGCGGGTGCGATATGGGTCATGCGTTCCAGCATTTTCAATCTGCTTTGGGCCTGCTTCGCTTTCGAGGCCTTGTAGCGAAAACGGTCGACGTAACTCTGGATGTGGCTTATTTCTTTTTGTTGCCGTTTGTACATGGCCTGCTGCTGTGCAAGCTGCTCACTGCGGCGTTCCTCAAACTGGCTGTAATTTCCCGAATACAGCCGGATCTGTTCGTTCTCGATATGGGCAATGTGATTGCACACCCCGTCCAGAAAATCGCGGTCGTGAGAAGCGACCATCAGGATACCTTCATACTGCTTCAGCCAGCGTTCCAGCCAGAGAATCGCCGGCAGATCAAGGTGGTTGGTGGGTTCGTCCAGTAGCAGTATTTCCGATGGGCACATCAGGGCACGGGCCAGGTTGAGCCGCATTCTCCAGCCGCCCGAAAAATCCTGTACGGCGGTTTTGTGACTGCCTTCGGCGAAACCCAGGCCATGTAGCAGGCGGGCCGCCCGGGCATCCGCCGTAAATCCGTCCAGTCTTTCCAGCTCCTCGTAAAGTGTATCGACGCCTGCGGAGCGTTTTTCCTGTTCCGCTTTGGCTATCGCCGCCTGCACCGACCGGAGTTCCTGATCGCCATCGATGACAAAATCGAGTGCGCTGTTCGAACCGGAGGGGCTTTCCTGCGCCACGTGGGAGATTCGGTCAGAACGGTTAATGCCCAGGACACCGTCATCCGGTTCCAGCTGCCCCAAAATCATTGCAAACAGGGAAGATTTGCCGCTGCCATTGGCGCCCACCAGGCCCAGGCGATTGCCGGCATGTGTCTGAAAAGTGACGTTTTCAAATAAAAGCCTGCGTCCCCGACGCAAACTCAACTGGCTGAACCCCAACATACTGAAAAATCCGGGCGGCAAACGGTGGGGCGATATTATATCCTTCCTGAATATGAAGAATGCACTCTATATTTTGCTGGTGGTATTGCTCGTCATGTTTTGGCGGGACTGGGCCGCGCGCGAAGTAACCCATGAGGCTGGTGTGCTTGTCCCGTCAGCTCCGAGGCAGCAGAATCTTGTTGATGACCAGCCGCTCCACATGGATGGCTATCGTTTGACCCGGCGTGCAGCTTTTGATATCCAGGCCCGGGTGCTTTCCAGGAAAAACTACCGGTGGGGCAGCGAGTCGGATTTGTCCCCGCTCGATCTTGCGCTGGGTTGGGGTGTAATGTCTGACCAGTCCGTGCTGGACAGGATCGAAATCACGCAGAGCTCGCGCTGGTACTTTACCCGTTATGAATTACCGGCGCCGGTCTCAGATCGCGAGATCATCACCCATAGCAGCAATATGCACGTGATTCCGGCGAATGACTGGGTGCACAAAAAACTGAAAAAAATCCGGCGTGGAAATATTTTGCAGCTGAAAGGTTTTCTGGTTGATGTTAAGAGTGAATCGGGGTTCCATTGGAATACTTCCATGCGTCGTGACGATACTGGAAATGGTTCGTGTGAGGTCTTTTATGTCGAAGAGGTGTACATCCAGTAGCTGAGATTAGGTAGGGCCGGGCAGTTGATTTTCCTGTGGTCTCTGGGTCACTATATTCTGCAGATGGCAACCGAAGACCCAAAACCGTTTGTAGCGCCTTGCCGTGATCTGGACCTTCGCGCTCCGTTTCAATGGTTGAAATCCGGCTGGCAGGACTATCGCTCGGCGCCGGTTCTAAGCCTGACCTGGGGTCTGTTTTGCTGGTTCCTGTCGACTATCGTTACGCTGGTGGCCTGGAAAGCGGGCGGCTGGGTATTGTTGCTTTCCCTGATTTCCGGGTTTGTTTTTGTCGCGCCTTTGTTGGCTTTTGGCATGTATTCGGTCAGCCGGCAGCTTTGTCTCGGGAATAAACCGGGATTGGTTCAGACCGTAAGGGCTGCCCGCAGGCCATTCACCAATTCACTGGTTTTCACACTGGTCCTGCTGATCATATTCCTGCTTTGGGCCAGGGCAGGAACAATGGTTCATATCTTTTTTCCCAGTACCGGCGAAGTGAAGATCGCAGATCTGGCCTTGTACCTGGGTGTTGGTACGGCAGTTGGTTCTGTCTTTGCGACGATCTGTTTTATGGCCAGCGTTTTTTCGCTGCCTTTTATCGCCAATCGCGAAGCAGATGTCATCACTGCCGTGGTATCGAGTATCAACGCCGTGCTGCGTAATCGCAAAACGATGTTTTTGTGGGCCGTTATGGTCGCATTGTTCACCGCCATCGGCTTCGTTACCGCCATGTTTGGCTTCATCGTGATTATCCCGCTGCTGGGTTATGCAACGTGGCATGGTTACCGCGATGCATTGGATGTCAGCGACTGGGCTGTACTCCAGGAAGGAAAGACAGGCACGTAAGTTTCCCCGTATTAATGGAAAGGCCGACGTCGCTTGACGCCGGCCTTTTCCTGTATCTCCACAATCCAGTCTGATTCAGTGTGACCCACTCGGGCCGAAGCCCTTGACACAGAAAATTGGGGGGGACTGTGCGTGGGTCACAACTTAATAATAGGATAGATTCAGCAGGTTGCAACCCTTACGTGTGAATAATGAAGGATCAGTCCTCCACACCCAGTCTCTTGTGCATGATCGGGCTGGTGGTGGTGTATTGCAACCGAACCTTTTGCTCCGGATGTACGTGTTGCTGTACTGCAAAAGCGGCCAGCGCAGCCTCGTGAAAGCCACTGAGTATCAGCTTCTTTTTGCCGGGGTAGGAATTGATGTCACCGACCGCAAAAATGCCCGGTATGTTGGTCTGGAATTTTTCCGTGTCGACCTGGATCTGGCGTTTGTCGAGATCCAGACCCCATTCGGCGATGGGGCCCAGATTAGGTGAGAGGCCCCAGAAAACAAAGACTTCGTCAGCTTCGATATGATGCTGCTCGCCTTCGGGATCTGCTATCTCGAGGCCGCCAAAAGCGCCGTCCTTTTCAAATACACTGCGGACATGCCCCTGGAATTCACACAGTGTTTCACTATCAGCCAGCGTTTTCATTTTCTTGACGGAAGCCGGCTGGGCCCGGTATTCGTCCCGGCGATGCACCAGGGTTATTTTCCTGGCCTTGCCATGCAACTCGAGCGTCCAGTCCAGGGCGGAGTCTCCACCCCCGAGAATGACGATGTTTTTGCCTTCCAGCTTTTGCGGGTCCCGGATCCGGTAATTGATTTTCTGGTTTTCCCATTCTTCGGCACCTTTGGCACGCAACCGACGGGGCTGAAACGCACCGAGTCCGGCTGCCAGGATTACCGTTGCTGTGTCAAAACGGGTTCCATTCGAGGTTTCCAACAGGAACCGGCCGTCTTCCGTCTGTTCCAGGCTGTTCACTGTCTGGCCCAGATGAAAATCCGCCTTGAATGGCTGTATCTGCTCCGTCAAGCGGTCCACAAGTTCCTGTGCGCCGCATACCGGCAAGGCAGGAATGTCATAAATCGGCTTGTCCGGGTAGAGTTCGGTGCATTGTCCACCCACCTGTTTCAGCGAGTCGACCACGTGGGCGTGGATATCGAGCAACCCCAGTTCGAAAACCTGGAACAGACCGCATGGGCCGGCGCCTATGATGACTACCTCTGTTTTTATGGTCATTTTGTATTTGCCTGGTGCGGTGAATTTGATCCGGGTTTTCCACCGGCCCCCGATCTGCTAACTTGGGTTGATCTCCTCAGATTCAAGCCATGGGACTAAAAAATGGACCAGGGAAGAGAAATTCGCCTCGAAGCCACGTGGAAAAAACGGCTGGAAGAAGAGTTTTTAAAAGCATACATGACTCAACTGCGGGAGTTTCTGCTGCAAAGAAAGCGCAGCGGTGCAGTCATTTACCCACCTGGCTGCGAGATATTCAACGCCTTGAATTCTACGCCGTTCGAAGATGTACAAGTCGTGATCCTCGGTCAGGACCCTTATCACGGTCCGGGCCAGGCGCACGGTCTGTGCTTTTCCGTCCAGGACGAAGTCGCCATTCCACCGTCCCTGGTCAATATCTACAAGGAGTTGGAAATGGATCTGGGAGTAAGCCGGCCAGCCAGCGGCAACCTTCAAAACTGGGCAGAGCAGGGTGTCCTGCTGCTCAATGCGGTGTTGACGGTCGAGCGCGGCCAGGCCGGGTCCCACCAGGGCAAAGGCTGGGAGCAATTCACGGACCGGGTAGTCAGCGAGTTGAATTCGGGGCGCGATGGGCTTGTCTTCATGCTCTGGGGCGGGTATGCGAAAAAAAAGGGGGCTGTGATTGACCGGGAAAAACATCTCGTGCTGAATGCACCGCACCCGTCTCCGTTGTCTGCACATAGAGGGTTTCTGGGTTGCAGGCATTTCTCACAGGCCAACCAATGGCTGGAGCAGCACTCAAAGTCGCCCATCAAGTGGGGTTAACGGGTCAATCAGCCGGAGTACGCCTTCAGGGCTTCGTCGATAGGCATCCAGTCTACATGTGCATCGAAAAACGAATTACCCTGTGGCTGGCGGTCTATCTTGCCATCGATACAGCCGAGAGCGACGTGAGTTTCACCACGCCAGCGATCGGCTTCAAACAGCATCGTGCTACCACAGTCCGAACAGAAGCCACGCCTGGCACCGGTTGAGGATTCATACCATTTCAGGTGGTGCTCCCCTTTGATCAGCTTGAAATGATCGCTTTCGAAGCCTACCCAGGTAACGTAACCCGCTCCATGTGCCTTGCGGCACATGCTGCAATGGCAATGTGCACACCATTTACTGGGTAAGCGGATTTCAAAACCAACGGCGCCGCACAGGCAGCCACCCTTGACAGTTTCGTATTCGCTCATGATTCGCTCCTCAATTCATCAGGATGTATGAGGCCAGCCTGACCCAGATGAGCAGCAGGAACAGGCAGCTTAAAAAATAGGCAATGAAGCGGTGCATCACCCGGTTATAGGTGCAATGAACGATGCTGTGAACAACACGCAGGATCACAAAGCCCCAGGCCAGGCGCACCAGCAGAAGGTCCTGAATCAACAACAGCATGGCGAGCAAGGCCGCGAGGTAAAAAAGTATCGGCATTTCAAACAGGTTTTTGAGGTTGTTGGATGCCGCTGCCGAAGCAGTCAGAAGCTGGTGGGCTTGTGCCCGGTCACGCAGATCCTGGGGGTTGATTCTTTTGCGGGTGGTTTCCGGAATTCGCACTGCAAACAGATAACTCCAGACGACGAAAGTCAGTAGTACCATGCAGAGAAAAGGCAAAAGAATCGGATTGAATGACATCAGGCGTCCTGTGTACCAAAGTGTAATTTCATCTTATCAGATGACCGGCTCGCGTTATAATAGGCGATTCACTGTTAACCGAACCATTAAGGAAAAGGAATTATGAGCTACCGTCATGTCAAACTCCCTGAAACAGGTCAGAAAATAACCGTCAGCGACAACCGCCTGGTCGTATCGGATAACCCCATTCTGGGCTTTATCGAAGGCGACGGTATTGGTTCGGATATTACGAACGCGGCCATGAGGGTTTGGGACGCGGCGGTAGAAAAGGCCTATGGCGGCAAGCGCAAAGTCCACTGGGCGGAGCTTTTCCTGGGTGAAAAGGCTGCCGGTATTTACGCTGGCGATTACTTTCCTGCCGAGACACTGGATGCCATCAAGGAATTGGTAGTGGCTATCAAGGGCCCGTTGACCACGCCGGTTGGCGGCGGCTTCCGTTCCCTGAATGTTTCATTGCGCCAGGAACTGGATTTGTACGCCTGTGTCAGACCGGTCATCTATTTCGATGGCGTGCCGTCACCGATGAAACGGCCGGAAGACGTGGACGTTGTAATTTTCCGTGAAAACACGGAAGACGTGTACTGCGGCATTGAATACCAGTCTGGAACGCCCGAGAACGAAAAAGTGGCCAAATTCCTGCGGGAAGAAATGGGTGCAGAATTTTTTGAAGGCGCTGGCCTGGGCATCAAGCCGATTTCACCCTTCGGCTCCAAACGCCTGGTCCGCAAGGCAATTCAATACGCCATCGACAACGGGCGGGATAGCGTCACGCTGGTGCATAAAGGCAATATCATGAAATTCACTGAAGGCGCATTCCGCAACTGGGGGTACGAACTGGCGCGAGAAGAGTTCCCGGACCAGACTATCAGCGAAGATGAGCTTTGGGAAAAATACGATGGTGAGGCGCCTGCGGGCAAAATCGTCATCAAGGACCGGATTGCCGACATCATGTTCCAGTTGATGCAATTGCGTCCCGCTGAATTCGAAGTGCTGGCAACGATGAATCTGAATGGTGACTACCTGTCCGACGCGCTGGCTGCTCAAGTGGGTGGAATGGGTATCGCACCGGGTGCAAACATGGCGGATCACGTCGCGGTATTCGAAGCCACGCACGGTACGGCGCCCAAATACGCCAATCTGGACAAGGTTAACCCGAGTTCACTGATGTTCTCCGGTTGCATGATGTTCGATTACATTGGCTGGCGCGAAGTTTCAACGCTGATCAACAAGGCGTTCGCGCGTACTGTCGCAGCAGGGATCGTGACCTATGATTTCGCCCGCCAAATGGAAGGCGCAACCGAAGTTTCGACTTCAGGTTTCGCCGACGCCCTGATCGAACGGCTCTGAACTGACACCGCTTATCACCGGGCAAAGAGATGAATTCAGGTTTTTTCGAGGCAGTTAAACAGTGTCTCGTGCTGGCTGACCCCGGGGCCAAGCGTGAATGTGTTGCGCACCTGGACAGCTTGCTGAGCGAAGAATCCATTGCCAGCAGTGAAGATCTGCCCGTTGAGAAAATTGCAACGCCGGGGCGGCCTGGCCGTCCTGAACTTGTAGACCCTTCCCAGGTACCGCGCCGGCGCCTTGGCGGCGCCGCGGGCCGCGCGGCGCTTGTTCACGCGATTGCGCATATCGAATTCAATGCGATCAATCTGGCGCTGGATGCGGCCTACCGGTTCCGGGGGATGCCGCTGCAATATTACCGTGACTGGGTTTCAGTAGCCGTGGATGAAGCCCGGCATTTCAAACTGCTGGAAGCCCGTTTGCAGGAAATGGGTAGTGAATACGGTGATTATCCGGCCCATAACGGGCTTTGGGAAATGGCAGTCAAGACATCACACAGCTGTCTTGTCCGGATGGCGCTGGTTCCCCGGGTGCTCGAGGCCCGTGGACTCGATGTGACGCCAGGCATGATAGAACGGCTGAGTACGGTGGGAGACGATCAGACGGTTGCCGTGCTCGAGGTCATCCTGGCCGAGGAAGTCCGGCACGTAGCCATCGGCACACACTGGTTCAGGTATTGCTGTGAGCAACAAGGAAAAAAACCGTTGGAAACATTCCTGGGTCTGCTCAGCCAGAACTATTCAGGGACGCTGAGAGGCCCTTTTAACCTCGAGGCAAGGTACCAGGCCGGGTTTACGAGAGATGAGATGGCTGCCCTTACCGCAGGCTTGTAGAGTAGCTTGTGTGTGGTATTCAGGCCGGGATTCTGACGGATTGAACCTGGTCGGGAGATACCTCCAGGTAACTGCCGTGATCGTACCAGTCTGCCAACACAATTCGTTGTGCTGTTCCCCCTTCGAGTTCCACCCGGTGCCGTGCCGGGCGGTGGGTGTGGCCGTGAATCATCCTTGAAACGCCATGCCGGCTAAATGCGTCGGCGACTGCTCCGGGGTTTACATCCATGATCTCCATGCTGGCTGAACGGGTGTGTTGCTTGCTGGCTTCGCGCGCTGTTTTGGCCATCTTCAGCCGTTCTTCGATAGACATCGCCAGCACGCCCGCCTGCCAGGCAGGGTCCCTGACCTGGCGGCGCAGGGCCTGGTACTCGGCATCATCGGTACACAGGCTGTCGCCGTGGAGCAACAGGGTTGGAGTTCCATGCAGGTCGATAACCCGTTCTTCGGGCAACAACTCCACCCCCGACAGCTTCGCGTACTCTTTTCCCAGCAGGAAATCCCGGTTGCCGTGCATGAAATAGCAGTTGACGCCAGATGTACGCAATGCACTAAGTGCCTTTGCGACCTGTTGTGCGGTCGGTGAAAGTGCGTCATCACCGATCCAGAATTCAAACAGGTCACCCAGGATGTATACCGCATCTGCGCCCGCGGCCGGACCGGCGAGGAAAGCGTCAAGCCACGCGGATCGGGCCGGGGCAGAATCCTCCAGGTGAAGGTCGGAAATGAATAGTGTCGGTTTCATTAGCCGTCGATGATTTCCACGGATTCTATGACCACCGGTTCGATTGGAACATCGCTGAAAGGTGGTTTGCTCTGCGTTGCAACGAAGCGGATATTGTCGACGACATTCATGCCAGAGGTAACCCGGCCAAAGACCGCATAACCCCACTCGCGGGAACTCCCTTCACCGATGTAATTGAGGTCTGCGTTGTCCTGAACGTTGATATAGAACTGGGAGGTGGCAGAGTGTGGGCTATTTGTTCTTGCCATGGCGATGGTGCCACGCTTGTTCAAAAGCCCGTTGGTGGCTTCATTCTGAATGGCTTCGCCGGGGGTCTTTTTTTGCATATCGGGCGTGAACCCTCCCCCCTGGATCATGAAATGACCTATTACGCGATGAAAAATCGTGCCTTCATAAAAACCGCTATTGGCGTAATTGATAAAATTTTCAACAGAAAGGGGAGCCTTGTCTGCGAATAGCTCCAGTTGGATATCTCCCATGCTGGTTCGAATGATCGCGCCCGGATTGCCTTGCGCGAGCAACGTTGCCGGTGACAGTGCAACGATCAGAATGGCCAGTATTGCAGTCCGGCTTATGCCTGCTTTGTGTTTCGTCATCATGTGCTTCCCTGTGCTTTATCGGTGTATAAGAAAGAAATAATACTGGCGCAGTGCAGAGCGGGCCAGCATTTTCATTAAAACCAGCAAATTTAGTCGCCCGGAAACCGGTTAAGCCACGGATTTATGGTATAATTGTCTGATTAATGCACATGCTTCTAGCCCCGTGCTTCCCGCTTAAATCTGAGAAAATAAAATAACAATAAATCAAATAGATATGAGTTATTTCGGAGAATTATTCTAATATGGCTGAACTCGCCAAAGAAGTGCTACAAGTAAATCTCGAAGACGAAATGCGCCAGTCCTATCTGGACTACGCGATGAGCGTGATCGTGGGGCGCGCACTGCCCGATGTCCGGGACGGTCTGAAGCCGGTTCACCGCCGTGTTTTGTTCGCCATGAACGTGCTGAACAATGACTGGAACAAGGCATACAAAAAGTCCGCCCGTGTCGTTGGCGACGTCATCGGTAAATACCACCCTCATGGTGATACAGCAGTCTACGACACTATTGTGAGAATGGCGCAGCCATTCGCCATGCGCTACATGCTGGTCGATGGCCAGGGAAACTTTGGTTCCGTGGACGGTGATGCACCGGCCGCCATGCGTTACACAGAAGTGCGTATGTCGCGGCTTGCGCACGAATTGCTGTCGGACCTGGATAAGGAAACGGTTGACTTCGTTCCCAACTACGACGAAAGCGAATATGAGCCGCGGGTGCTGCCAACACGCGTTCCTATCCTGCTGGTCAATGGCTCGGCGGGTATTGCGGTTGGAATGGCCACCAATATTCCTCCCCACAATATCAATGAAGTGATCAACGCCACGCTCGCGTTGATCGATAATCCTGATTTATCGGTGGAGGATCTCATGGAGTATCTCCCCGGGCCAGATTTTCCGACAGCGGGAATAATCAATGGCGCCCTGGGGATCCACGAGGCATACCACACCGGCCGGGGGCGGATTTACGTCCGTGCCCGCTCGAACATCGAAACCAATGAAGCTACCGGCAAGCAGGCAATTATCGTTACTGAATTGCCTTACCAGGTGAACAAGGCCCGGCTGCTTGAAAAAATTGCCGAACTGGTCAAGGAAAAGAAACTCGAAGGCATCACCGAACTGCGCGACGAATCCGATAAGGACGGTATGCGCATGGTGATCGAGCTGCGTCGTGGTGATGTACCTGAGGTCCTGCTGAACAATCTGTATAAGCAGACATCGATGCAGAGTGTCTTTGGCATCAACATGGTTGCACTGGTTGATGGACAGCCCCGGTTGCTCAATTTGCAGGAAATTCTCAGCGCTTTTGTGGGTCACAGGCGTGAAGTGGTGACACGGCGCACGCTGTTTGAGCTGCGCAAGGCCCGTGAACGCGCACATGCCCTTGAAGGTCTGACTGTTGCTCTGGCAAACCTCGATGAGGTCATCGAAATGATCAAGGCTTCGCCGACCCCGGCAGAAGCAAAAAACCGGTTGTTGTCCCGTCTGTGGGAGCCCGGGCTGGTGCGCGCCATGCTGGGGCAGGGCGGTGCCGAAACATCACGGCCGGAGAACCTGGAGTTGCAGTACGGCTTGCAGGACGAGGGTTATCAGCTCTCACCCGTGCAGGCCCAGGAAATTCTCAACATGCGTCTGCACCGCCTGACCGGGTTGGAGCAGGAAAAACTGACCAGGGAATATGAAGAAATTCTCGACCGGGTCAAAGGGCTGTTGCTGATTTTATCGGAGCCGGCTCACTTGATGGCGGTGATTCGTGATGAACTCACTGCCGTGCTGGATCAGTTCGGAGATGAGCGGCGCACTGAAATTCTCCAGGACAGGCTGGATTTGAGCCTGGAGGATCTGATCACAGAAGAGAACGTAGTGGTTACGCTTTCAAACGGCGGTTATGCAAAATCCCAACCGCTTGACCGTTACCGCGCTCAGCGGCGAGGTGGAACCGGCAAATCCGCAACCAAGATCAAGGATGAGGATTTCATCGAGCGCCTGTTCATCGCCAATACGCACGATATGCTGCTTTGTTTTACCAGTCGCGGAAAAATTCACTGGTTGAAGGTATACCAGTTACCTCAGGCCAGTCACGCCAGCAGGGGTAAACCCATCGTTAACCTGTTGCCACTGGAAAAAGGCGAGCGCGTTAATGCGGTATTGCCGGTGCGCGAATATCCGGACGACCTGTTCGTCTTTTTTGCGACACGTGGCGGAATCGTCAAGAAAACTCCTCTTTCAGACTACTCACGCCCGCGGGCCAACGGAATCTGGGCCATCGACCTGCCAGAGGATGACGAACTGGTGAATGTCAGCCTGACGGACGGCAAGCAGGACATCATGCTGTTCTCCAGTTCCGGCAAATGCATTCGATTCGCGGAAAGCGATGTGCGCTCCATGGGCCGCGTTGCCAGGGGGGTAATTGGGATTCGTGTACCAAAAGACCAGCAGGTCGTTTCCATGTTGGTCATTGGCGAAGGCGATATTCTCACGGTCACTCAAAATGGATTCGGTAAACGCACTGATCCTGGTGATTATCCCCGGCAAGGCCGTGGTGGCCAGGGCGTTATCGGAATCCAGACATCCGATCGCAACGGCGCCTTGATTTCGGCCATTCAGGTGGCAAGTGAAGACGACATCATGCTGATTTCAGATGGTGGTACGCTGGTTCGCACCAATGCCGGTGAAATTTCAACACTGGGTAGAAACACGCAAGGTGTGACGCTGATTCGTTTGCGCAAAGATGAAAAGCTGGTCGGCCTTCAGCGAATAGAGCCTGAAGCAGATGACGCGGATGTAGCGGATGTAGATGTAGTGGATGTTGTGGATGTAGCGGAAGGCGTTGAGACTGAAGATTAGTCCAGGCGCCGGGTAACCAGGAAAGCGCCCCTGATATCACCTTCACTGTAACCGACCGCTTTGTCTTGCGGATACAATTCTGCCAGCTTTTCCGCAACATCGGGTGCGATGCCGGTGCCGTGGCATTGCAGGCATAAACCCCCGGTGGGAATAGCCTTCATGTAACGAAACTCAATTCCCGAACCGGTTTCGGCGGTTTCGTGCCAGCTAAGCGTGGCTGGCGATTCGCCTGCAAGCCTGCGTTGCTCGAAAATGCTGAGAACTTCAAGTTGCCACCCTTGCGCCGCGTTCCCGGGATTCCGGTTTCTGGCACTCACCCTCGACAACTGCATACCGGTTTCCTGCGAGACCTGGCTGGCGATCGAATGGGCACGGGTGTGGCAAACTTCAATCGCCTCCAGCGCACCGCCGGACTGCATGGCAATCACCAATTCCGATTTCAATGCTGTGGCAAATGCAGCGCTCGCCAGTTTTGCCCGCGACAGTTCTTCAGCCTCGTCTGAGGCTGAAAGGTAGCCTGGCAGCAAGGCAGCCACGCACAGGCCAATTAAATAGTTTTTCATGGATCCAATACGATGCGTGTTTCAAGCACGGTTTTACCATTGAGAGAGTTGTTCACCAGGCAGACGTGATCGGATTTTTCAACCAGCCTTTCTGCCTTGTGTGCATCAGATCCTGCCGGGACGTGGAGCGTCACCTTGACCCGGTACTCCGTAAACCGGGTGACGTTATCAACACGATCGAGAATGCCGGCGACCTCGCATTGAACTGAATTCCATTCAAAGCGGGAACCTCGGGCGACGGCGCGAAACGTCAGAATGAAGCAGTCTGCCACTGCCGCAACCAGGAAAGTCTCCGGTGACCAAAGATCACCCGGACCATCGAATTCAGCAGGCGCCAGGGAAGGCAGTGACTGCAAGCCCTGGCTGGCGACGGTAATCTCGCCTACAGCAGGGGCTTGCGCACTCACCTCGTATCGGTGTGGATATTCTTGCATGGCTATGAGCTTACAGTTTGGAAAGTATGTTTTCTGCGCTGCTGACTTTGAATTCTCCGGGACCCTCGATAAACAGATGGGTTACCACGGCATTTTCTGCAACCAGTGCAAAGCGCTGTGACCTCATACCCATACCGAAAGCCGTTGCATCCAGTTCCAGTCCGAGTGAATTGGCAAATTCAGCATTGCCATCAGCCAGCATCAGTATTTTGTCGGCGTTGGTGCTCTTACTCCAGGCATTCATCACGAATACATCGTTGACTGCAACGCATGCGATCGTGTCTACACCACGGCCGAGAATTTCGTCGGCGTGCTCGACAAAGCCGGGCAGATGTTTTGCTGAGCAGGTTGGAGTGAACGCGCCTGGCACCGAAAATAAAACGACCTTTTTGTTGCCGAAAATTTCGCTGCTGCTGAGCGGGGCAGGACCTTTTCCACGCATTGTGGTGAGTGTGGTTTCGGGGATTTGGTCCCCGACTTGAATCGTCATGTCAGGCTGCCATTGCCTCGGATATAGCGGTCAACAAAATGGTTGGGTTGACCGGTTTGGTTACATATTCAGTTGCGCCCTGGCGCAGGCCCCACTGACGATCTGCCTCGCCGTCTTTGCTGGTGACGAAGATGACGGGTATATGCCGGGTCGATTTAGCCTTACCCAGCTTGCGTTTGGCCTGGTAGCCACTCATGCCGGGCATAACGATATCCATGAGGATGACATTGGGATTTTCATTGGAAGCGAGCTCAAGGGCTTTTTCGCCTGATTCGGCGGTCAGGGTCTGGTGACCACCTTGCTCAACGATCTGACGCAAGTTGTAAAGTTGCGTTGGCGAGTCGTCGACAATCAGAATTATAGACATGCTTACTCCGCACTCTGCGTAAGATTCATCCCCAATCCGGTCATTATGCCGTAAATCAATAATATTTGTGAAGATCAATCTGCAATATCGCTGATTTTCACCACGGTGCGGCCCAGAGAGCGGCTTTCCATCATGTCGAAGAATACGGGCTGCATGGTTTCCAGCGTCACTTCCCGCGTGATGATTTCATCGAGCTGCGATGGTTTCCACTCGTGCCCCAGCCGGTTCCACAGGTTTCTGCGCGTATCAATACTGCAATTGGCTGAACTGATACCCAGCAGACTGACGCCGCGGAGAATCAATGGAAATACGGTGGTATTAAGACCATGGCCGCTGGCCATTCCACAACATGCGATGTTTCCCCATAGATCAGTTACTGCGGCAATCCCTGCCAGCATGTCTCCGCCGACGCTGTCAATACAGCCCGCCCAGCGCGTTCTGTCCAACGGTTTGCTACCCCAATGAAGGTCATGACGTGAAATGCACTGGCTGGCGCCGAGTTGTTCCAACCAGTCGAACTCTTCCGTTTTACCCGTTATTGCATGTACCTCGTAACCGGCTTTAGTCAATAAATTGATGGCTACAGTACCAACGCCGCCACTGGCTCCAGTCACTACAATCGGGCCCATTCCAGGTTCCTGGCCGTTGGCTTCCATTCGCGACAGGCTCATTGCGGCGGTGAATCCGGCCGTACCCAGGCCCATGGCTTCACGCAGGCTGAGGCCATCTGGTAAAGGTACAACGATGTCGCTGGATAACCTCAGATATTCTGAAAAACCGCCGTCACGGACTTCTGACAGGCCACTGCCGTTAGCCAGTACGCGGTCTCCTACCGCAACCTGGTCACAGCGTGATTCAACCACGACGCCGGCCACGTCGATGCCACCAGCCAGCGGATAATGCCGCAATATTTTTCCTTTGCCAGTAGCCGCCAGCGCGTCCTTGAAGTTAATTCCCGACCAGGCTACCTGGATCGTCACTTCGCCTTCACTGAGATCATTGATGGAAACGGTGTCTATACCCGAACGGTATCCCTGTTCATCGTCATGGATACGGAAGGCACTGAATTGGGCGGGTAGGTTGCTCATGATAGATTCCTTTAGTTTCCCCGGTGAATGGCACGGCCATCGAGATGAAGCGCTGCTTCGTGTATGGCTTCGGAAAGGGTGGGATGAGCGTGAATTATGCGGGCGAGGTCTTCGCTCGACCCCTGGAATTCCATCGCGACCACGCACTCGGATATCAGTTCGGATGCGTTAGCTCCAAAAATATGAACACCAAGAATTTCGTCGGATTCCGTATCGGCGAGCATCTTGACCATGCCCGCAGCGTGGCCACCCGCGAGAGCGCGTCCATTGGCGGCAAAGGGAAAAGAGCCGGTGCGGTATTCCACGTCAGCCGCCTGCAACTCCTGTTCGGTTTTACCAACCCAGGCAATTTCAGGGTCCGTGTATACAACCCATGGAACCGTGTCGAAGTGGATGTGGGCAGGCTTGCCGGCGATAAGTTCAGCCACTGCGATACCTTCCTCGGATGCTTTGTGCGCAAGCATCGGGCCGCGCACACAGTCGCCAACTGCCCACACGCCCGCAACGGATGTCTGGGACTGGTCGTTGACTTCGATTTGCCCGCTATCGGTCAGCCGCACGCCGCAATCGTCGCCCAGCAGGCCATCGGTGTAGGGTTTGCGGCCGACACTCACCAGCAGGCGATCGAAAGTATGCGTGCCTTTGCCTTTTGCATCCTCAACGGTAACGTTCACTTTGCCATTCTCGACGCTCGCGCTTTTCACCATCGTGCCAAGGCGGATGTCCATGCCCTGTTTCTTGAATTCCCGGGCAGCCTGTTTACTGATGTCCTTGTCCGCAAGCGCCAGGAAGTCGGGCAGGGCTTCGAGCAAAATAACTTTTGAGCCGAGCCGGTTCCAGACCGAACCGAGTTCCAGTCCGATCACTCCGGCTCCAATCACCCCCAGCGTTTCAGGGACATGGTCGAAATCCAGCGCACCAACGTTGTCAACGATAAATTCACCGTCAAATGCAACGCCGGGTATCTCAATCGGCACGGACCCGGACGCGAGTATGATGTTGTCGCCCTGCAGCGACACAACATCTCCGCCGTCTGCGGGTGTCACTTGCACGCTACGGTCCACTCCGAGCCGGCCCTTGCCATGGTAAAAGCTGACCTTGTTTCCCTTCAGCAGTTGGCTGACACCACCGGTCAGTTTTTTGACCACGCCGTCCTTGCGGGCGATCATTTGTGGTACATCGATGGCGGCCTCTTTAACGCTGATGCCATGTGCTCCATATTCGTGCTGCAGGTGGTGAAAATGCTTGCTGGAGTCCAGCAACGCCTTGGACGGAATGCAACCCACGTTCAGGCACGTACCCCCTGGTGAAGGCTTGCCATCCTTGCCCGTGTAGTTGTCGATACAGGCGGTTTTCAAGCCCAGTTGGGCGGCGCGAATGGCTGCCACGTAGCCTCCCGGGCCACCGCCAATTACAATTACTTCGAATTTTTCTGACATGGAATATTTCCTTTACAGCCCCAGCAGCAGCCTGGCAGGGTCTTCCAGTGTTTCCTTAACCGCGACCAGGAATTGCACGGCTTCTTTGCCGTCAACCAGGCGGTGGTCGTAACTGATTGCAAGATACATCATCGGGCGGGCCACGATCTCTCCATCCACGACCACGGGCCGCTCCTTGATCGTGTGCATGCCCAGGATGGCGCTTTGCGGCGGGTTCAACAGCGGTGTTGAAACCAGTGAGCCGAACACACCGCCATTGGTGATGGAAAAAGTACCGCCCTGGAGGTCTTCCAGTGAGATAGAACCATCGCGTGCTTTCCCGGCAAAATGGGCAATGCTCTGTTCAATGTCCGCCAGGCCCATGTTTTCAGCGTTGCGAATCACCGGCACCATCAGGCCGCGTTCGGTAGACACCGCGATTCCGATGTCCTGGTAGTTGTGATAAACGATGTCGTCTCCATCAATGGAAGCATTCACCACGGGGTGCTTGCGTAACGCTTCGCAACTGGCTTTTACAAAGAAAGACATCAGCCCGAGCTTGATGCCGTGGCGGTCGATGAACTGTTCCTGGTATTTGCGACGCAGATCCATCACGGCTTTAAGGTCGACTTCGTTGAAGGAGGTCAGGATCGCCGCCGTATTCTGCGCTTCCTTCATGCGCTCAGCAATCCGGCTGCGCAGCCGCGTCATTTTGACACGTTCCTCGAGACGCGATCCGCCGCCCTTGATGAAATTCAGAACATCGCCCTTGGTGACTCTGCCACCGCGCCCGGTCCCTTCAACATTGCCGGGATCGACATTCTCTTCCTGCGCGACGCGCCGGGCGGACGGACTCAGTTTTGGTGCTTCCGCAGCAGTGGCTGAGGGGGCTTCAGCCGCCGCCGCAGAAGCCGTTGCGGCTGGTGCCTGCGCAGCTTCCTTTACCGGTGCCTCGATCACGCCTTCTTCAATAATGGCGATGACGTCGTCACTATTGACCGTGTCACCTTCCGCGGCCTTGATTTCCTTAACCGTGCCGTCGGCGGGTGCTGGAACTTCAAGCACGACTTTATCTGTTTCCAGGTCGACCAGGTTTTCATCACGCCGGATGGTGTCCCCTGGTTGCTTGTGCCAGCCGGCGATAGTGGCATCTTCAACAGACTCAGGTAATACAGGTACTTTTACTTCAATCGTCATTCATTTGATTCCATAAAGTTTTAGTCAGGGCTCGGCATGATGGCCTCGTCGACCAGTTGCTGTTGTTCTTGCAGGTGCCGCGTGTAATAACCCACGGCGGGTGAGGCTGAATGCGATCGCCCCACGTATTTCAATGTATGTTCAGCGCTGATGCAGGCCTGCAAATGATGCCTGATCTGATACCAGGCGCCCTGGTTCTGGGGTTCCTCCTGGCACCAAACCACTTCGGTGGCATTAGGGAACTCGTCCACGAAGCCACGCAGGTCGGCTTCCGGGAAAGGGTACAGTTGTTCGGCGCGCATCACGGCAACAGACCGGATATTCTCGGCATCCCGTTTCTCAGCCAGATCGTAATAGACTTTGCCGGAACAGAATACAACGCGTTTGATTTCATCTGCAGCGCCCGGCCCACGATCGCCGATGACCTGCTGAAAACGACCGTCCGACAACACTTCCAGAGCGCTGGTGGCCGCTTTGCTGCGGAGCAGGCTCTTGGGCGTCATGACGATCAGCGGTTTGCGGGTGGGTTGCAGCATCTGGCGGCGCAACAGGTGGAACATCTGGGCCGGTGTGGAAGGGACACAAACCTGGATATTGTGATTCGCGCAAAGCTGCAGGAAGCGCTCAAGCCGGGCGCTGGAATGCTCTGGTCCCTGGCCTTCGTAACCATGGGGGAGTAACAGGGTGAGCCCGCACAGTCGTCCCCATTTAGCTTCGCCGGACGTGATGAACTGGTCTATGACGACCTGGGCCCCATTGGCGAAGTCACCAAACTGGCCCTCCCAGATGACCAGTGTTTCCGGTGCCGCGGTGGCATAGCCATACTCAAAACCGAGCACCGCCTCTTCGGAAAGTAACGAGTCGATCACAGACACTGCCAGTTTCGGATTGATCTGCGCCAGGGGGGTATAAGTGCTTGCATCGTCCTGGTTGTGCAGCACGGCATGGCGGTGAAAGAAAGTCCCGCGGCCGGCGTCCTGCCCGACCAGTCTCAGCCGTTTGCCCTGCTCGATCAGGCTCGCATAGGCCATCGTTTCGGCAAAGCCCCAGTCCATTGGCAGTTCGCCCGATGCCATCTTTTTGCGGTCTTCCATGATGCGCTTAACCCGATTGTGCAAAATGAAGTCCTCGGGTAGAGCAGTCAGTTGACCGGACAGGCTACGTATTTTTTCCAGTGGCACCGCAGTATCGACATCACAGGGCTTATCCACGTGGTCAAAGCTGTGCCAGTTCGCTGCATATTCATTCGTGCGTGCTTCCGTTTCAACATCCGCAACCTGCTCACCGCGGTCGAGGTGTTCGCGGTAGTCATCCATCAGTTTCTGCTCGGTGTCCGGTTCAATCAGCCCGCGCTCGAGAAGCTGCCCGGCGTATTTTTGCCGCGTGGTTTTCATACTGCGGATTTTCTTGTACATCAACGGCTGGGTGACGGCGGGCTCGTCCGCTTCGTTATGCCCGTGGCGGCGATAACAGACCAGGTCGATGACCACGTCGCGTTTGAATTGCGTGCGAAAATCACAGGCGATTTTCATCACGTGATGAACTGCTTCGGGATCGTCACCGTTGACATGGAAAATGGGCGCATGAACCATTTTCGCAATGGTTGTGCAATACAGGGTGGAGCGCAGATCGTCCGGGTTGCTGGTGGTGAAACCGATCTGGTTGTTGACTACGATGTGCAGGGTGCCGCCCACGGCAAATCCGCGGGTTTCCGACATCTGGAACAGTTCCATTACGACACCCTGGCCGGAAAAAGACGCATCGCCATGAATCAGAATAGGCATGACCTTGTCGTGATTTGTGTCCTTACGCCGAACCTGACGCGCGCGTGCCGAACCGAGTACAACCGGGTCAACGATTTCCAGGTGGGACGGGTTGAAGGCCATGGCCATGTGCACTGGTCCCCCGGCTGTCTGGATATCCGATGCAAAACCAAGGTGGTACTTCACGTCGCCTGAGTGCAGTGGGTTCTGCTCTTTGAGGTTGCCCTCAAACTCGGCAAACAGCATGGACGGCGACTTGCCAAGAATATTGACCAGTACGTTGAGCCGCCCGCGGTGCGCCATGCCCATGACGACTTCTTCAACACCCCGTTCACCCGCGTGCAACATGGTTTCATGCAGCAACGGGATCAGGCTGTCGCCACCCTCCAGCGAAAACCGTTTTTGCCCGACGTAACGCGTGTGAAGATATTTTTCCAGGCCTTCGGCTGCCGTCAGCAACTGCAGGATTCGCAAGCGTTCCTGATCGCTAACGGCATAGACTCCGGCACCGGATTCGAGTCGTTCCTGTAGCCAGCGGCGCTTGGCGGTATCGGTAATATGGACTAACTCGACACCGATGCTTCCACAGTACACGCTCTCGCACAGGTTGATGATGTCGCGCAGCTTCATCCGGTCCGGCGCAAACAGTGCGGCCGTGTCGAAATAGCGGTCAAGGTCGTCTGTCCCGAGATCGTGAAATGCCGGGTCGAGGTCATCGACCGGCGCGTGATGCGGCTCACCCAGCGGATTAAGGCTGGCAACTTCGTGGCCACGAATCCGGTAAGCCGTGATCAACTTGACGACGTTGGCTTCCTTGTACTGGGAATCTTCGCTGCTGGTTGAAACGGCGGCGGGCAGGCGTCCCAGCTGCCTGAATTTTTCCTGTACATCAAGATGGCCGGTTTCGGAACCCGCATCGCTTTGCAGAGCGGCAAACAGGTTGGCCCAGTGGATTGGAACGCTGCTCTTATCTTCCAGCCAGTCTTCGTAGTACGCCTCGATGAAAGCAGCATTGCTGCCCGAAAGATGTGACGATTTATAAAGATCCTGAAGGTTACGCTTCACTTAATTTTCCGTTTTGGGCTAATCGAAACCGAAGCATCAAAGTCAAAAACGCCGGAACCTCGAGACTTTCCGGCGTAAACAACCATTATAACTGTTCAACGTAGAGATGTCCCCGGTTCAACAGTTCACAAAGCAGGTTCAATTCAGTCTTATCGAGACCCGGCTTGAGCCTGGCAAGCCGTTCCGGGTTGCAGATGGTTTCGGCCACGGAGGCCGGGCAGGAAAATACGGAACCTGCGGCATACAGATTGGCACCGGTTTCGGTTTCCAGCCAGAGCAGCCGGGTCCAGGGATTGTGTCTCAGAATTCCTTTTTGCCGGATCGTGTCCGCAAGTGCCGGTGGATCATAGGAGGTGTCAGGCGGTGCTGGTTCATGCGCCAGCCGGTAACTGGAAAGGAAGCTGCCAAGAAATGAATTGAAATTCGAACTGCCCGCAGCGCTGGACTGGAAAAAGTCCTTGAAGCGAGCAACCGCACCAGCACCGATTTCTCCACTTCGAGTGGCAATGGCCAGGTCCGGGTCCGCGTACCGTCCGCCGTCGCCGGGTTGTTCTCCCGCCCATTCTCCATAAGCCTGAAAAAGGTCCGCCGCACTGGGTGCACGCATTCCTACTGACCAGGTCATACTCCGTTCCTGCGCAATTCCATGATGGGCGACGCCAGGAGGCAGGTACAGCATGTCACCGGGTTCGAGGGTCCATTCCTGCTCCGGGTTAAAAGCGCGCAGTACGTTCAACTCGCAGTCCGGCGCCAGTTCAGCGTCGTAAGCTTCAGCAATCTGCCAGGTCCGGCGGCCTTCAGCCTGGATCAGGAACACGTCGTATTGATCCACATGCGGCCCGACTGAGCCGCCGGGTCCGGCCACACTGACCATCAGGTCATCGATACGCCAGCGGGGGATAAAATCAAATGCACGTATCAGGCTGGAAAGCGGCGGGTAGTGCTTTTCTACATCCTGAACCAGCAAGGTCCAATCGGTTTCCGGCAGTGCGGCAAAATCTTCTTCGGCAAAGGGGCCGTAACGTATTATCCAGTCATGTTCAGGATAACTGCCGGTTACCAGCCTGGACTCGGCCAGTTCTTCGCAGGCCAGCCCGGCAATGTCGCCAGCATCGAGTTCCGGTTCAAAGCCCGGAAACGCCTGTGCAATCAACAACGGCTTTTTTTGCCAATAGCCGGCCAGGAACTGTTGAGGGGTCAGGCCGCAATTGCTGAACATACCGGCAACGCTATGAGTGGTCTTTCAGCGTGGTGGACATCAATTCGGCGTTTCCGGTATACCGTCCGGGCGTGAGAGCCAGCAAGCTCTGGCGTGCCTCTTGCGGTAAGTCCAGACCGTTCACAAACGCCTCAAGATCGCCGGCGGTAATCTGTTTACCCCGGGTCAATGCCTTGAGCTGCTCATAAGGATTCTCGATGCCGTACCGCCGCATGACGGTCTGGATCGGTTCGGCGAGCACTTCCCAGCTCGAATCCAGGTCTTCATCCAGTTTGGCGGTATTGACTTCGAGCTTGGAGAGTCCTTTGAGCAGCGATGACATGGCGACGATTGAATGTCCATAGGCCGTGCCGATAGCACGAAGCACGGTTGAATCCGTGAGGTCTCTCTGCCACCTGGAGACCGGCAGCTTCAACGCCAGGTGATCCAGCAAAGCATTGGCAACGCCCAGGTTGCCTTCGGCGTTTTCGAAATCTATTGGATTAACCTTGTGCGGCATGGTGGATGAACCGACTTCGCCTTCAACGGTTTTCTGGCTGAAATAACCAATGGAAATATACGACCAGATATCGCGGCACAGATCGATCAGGATCGTATGGTAGCGAATCAACGACTGGAACAGTTCGGCCATCCAGTCGTGGGGCTCAATCTGCGTTGTATAGGGGTTCCAGCGCAGTCCGAGTGACTCGGTAAAGCTCTGCGCCAGCGCTGGCCAGTCGACATCGGGATAAGCCGTCATGTGGGCGTTGAAATTTCCGACTGCGCCGTTGATTTTACCCAGGTAGTCCTGGCCTGACATCTGACGGGTCTGCCGCCTGAGGCGGTGCAGGGTATTCGCTATTTCTTTGCCCAGCGTGGTCGGGGAGGCCGTCTGGCCGTGAGTGCGGGACAGCATGGGTTGCCCGGCATAAATATTTGCCATTCTGGCAAGCTCATTGTCTATCTGCTGAAACAGCCGTGACATGACTTCTTCCTGAGCGTCTTTGAGCATCAAGGCATACGACAGGTTGTTGATGTCTTCAGAGGTGCAGGCAAAATGCAGAAATTCCGAACTGCCGGCCAATTCCGGTATCTGTGCAAACCGCTCCTTGAGATAATATTCTACCGCCTTGACGTCGTGGTTCGTAATCGACTCGATTTCCTTGACACGCCGGGCCGCTGTTTCATCAAAATCCGCGATCAACTGATCAAGGAATGCATTTGCCCCGGCCGAAAGGCTGGGTAATTCCGCAAGCCCCTCGTGTCCTGCCAGTGCCTGGAACCAGCGTACCTCGACAATCAGCCGGCGATGGATTAGTCCGAATTCGCTGCAAACGGGTCTGAGGGCCGCTGTTTTGCCGGCATAACGACCATCAACGGACGAAAGAGCTGTAAGGCTTGAAAGTTTCATGAAAATTCGCATTAATATGGGTGGACTAAACCACCATTCTCTCACTCTTTATCATTCACTCCAAGATCAGGGAATCCGATACAATCCAATGATTGAATTCCCGATCGGCAGTGGCGGAGCAGGCAATGAGTACCGAGTATCGGACAGAACGCGACAGCATGGGTGAATTACAAGTCCCTGCGGACGCATTGTGGGGCGCGCAAACTCAGCGTGCCGTGCAGAATTTTCCCATCAGTGGGCTGGTCATGCCGCGTTCATTCATCCGGGCAATCGGATTGATCAAGCAGGCCGCGGCCATGGCGAACCTGGAGTTGGGCTTACTCGATGAAGCCCGTGCCACGGCCATCATCAACGCATCGCGCCTGGTTGCTTCCGGGTCCGTGGATCAACACTTTCCAGTGGATATTTTCCAGACCGGTTCGGGTACGTCTACCAATATGAATGCCAACGAGGTAATCGCGACACTGGCTGGCCGGGACTGCGATGAGTCAGTGCACGCCAATGACCACGTCAATATGGGTCAAAGCTCCAACGACGTTATTCCAACGTCAATCCAGGTCGCGGCCGCCTTACTGGTGTACGAGGAACTTATCCCTTCGATGCTGCACCTGGCGGAAACGATCGACATCAAGGCCGAGGAACTCGAAGGCGTCGTAAAAACGGGGCGAACACATTTGATGGATGCCGTGCCACTGACTTTCGGCCAGGAGTTGGGCTGCTGGTCACAGCAAATCCGCTCAAACATCAAGCGAATCAAGAGCGCTATGAAGCGCGTTCGCAAGCTTCCGGCGGGCGGCACCGCGATCGGTACGGGAATCAATACACACCCGGAATTCGGAGTCCGCGTCTCCTCCATACTCGGGCAGTTGACAGCGGTCAGGTTCAGTCCGGCCAAAGATTACTTCGAAGGCATTAGCTCGCAGGACGCGGCGGTGGAGCTTTCAGGACAACTCAAAACGCTCGCCTGCAGCCTGATGAAAATATCGAATGACCTGCGCCTGATGAACTCCGGTCCGCTGGCCGGTATCGCAGAAATTGAATTACCTGCACTTCAGCCCGGTTCGTCGATCATGCCGGGAAAGGTCAACCCGGTCATTCCGGAGGCCGTCTGCATGGTATGCGCCCAGGTCATTGGGAATGATTCCACGATCACGGTGGCGGGCCAGTCCGGGTTGTTTCAATTGAACGTGATGTTGCCGGTGGTGGCCGAAAACCTGTTGCAAAGCCTGCACATACTGTCTACAGCCTGTAATGTGCTGGCGGACAAGGCAATTACCGGTTTCACTCTGCGCAGTAAAAACATTCAGGCTGCACTGGAGCGCAATCCGGTTCTGGTTACTGCACTGAATCCCGTTATCGGTTACGAAAAAGCGGCTGAAGCCGCCAGGATAGCCTACCAGGAGGGAAGGCCCATCAAGGAAGTAGTGCGGGAACTGACCGGGCTTTCAAAAAAAGAAATAGCGCGACTGCTTGATCCTTTGAAGCTTACCAGGGGAGGCGTCGGGGTTTAATATGCTAGCTACTGATTTGGCTGAGGCTATGATCATGAAAAGACATCTGTTTGCTGTTGTTGCACTGCTCCTGTTGGCTTTCAATTACGGCCATGCCTCGGAATCCGCTGCTCACTGGAGTTATCAGGGTGATGACGGGCCCGAGCACTGGGGTGAGCTTTCGGCCGAGTATTTACGCTGTCGTGATGGCCAGAACCAGTCTCCCGTCAACCTGGTGGCGGACTTCAATGTTAATTTGCCGGAACTGGTTTTTGAATATAAAGGGACGCCGCTGCGTGAAACCAACAACGGGCACACCATAATGGTAAATGTGGAACCTGGCAGAAACTTCCTGGCCGTTCCGGAAAAGCAGCTGCGTTTTCAACTCAAGCAGGGGCATTTTCACAGTCCGAGTGAGCACACTGTCAATGGTGAGCATTTCGACATGGAGATTCACCTGGTCCACGGCGACGATGAAGGGCATCTGTTTGTTGTAGGCGTGATGGTCGAGGAAGGCGATGAGAACGCGATGCTGAATAAGATCTGGTCGTTTATGCCCGAACACGTGGGGGAATCAACGGCTTCGCCCCTGACGGTGTTTGAAGCCGGTGTGTTGCCGCCGACGCGGAATTACTTTTCTTACGCCGGCTCTCTGACAACCCCGCCGTGTTCAGAGGGCGTCAACTGGGTGGTTCTGCGTGATCCGTTAACTGCTTCAACGGCGCAAATTGCCCGTTTCAAAGAGCGCGTTGGTGCGGTAACCAACCGTCCCGTACAGCCGCAAAACGCCCGGGTGATTCTCGACTAACTCTCGGTTGCCCGGTGCCGCAGCCACAGTGCTACGGCCAGGAACACCGCCGCTACAACCAGCCCTGCCAGCATCTGGGTTGAAAACAGTCGATCCAGGATATTCGCCAGGGTCACTGCATGATCAAACTCCCCGGTAAAGGGCACGCCCAGTGCCAGCATACCCTCACCATCATGAACCTCGGCCGTCAGGATAGCCGGGCTATTGGCTACCCAGTCCCCAATCAAACCGAAAAGGCTGGTATTGAGCGTGAAGGTTTTAAGAAACGTAATCCATATCTGCAAGATCGCGAATATTACCGGGGGCAACAATGCGAAAAGCAGGGGGATTCGGGGCGCGAATGCCGATACCAGCAACAACCAGCCGTGCAGGGGCAGGAACCAGATGGCCGCGGCCAGGTAACTGACCAGTAACATGGCCCATGCCTTGAAAGGGTTGATGACTGAAAAGAACAGGGTCCATGGATTCTCACCCACGGACATGACCATCAGTGACGCGATTAGGGCCATGACGATCTGTGTCAGAACGAACACCGCCCAGAAAATCAGCGGTGCGACCACCATGGCGGTAATCAACTTGGAAGCAATGGTCAACGTGTCGCTGGCTGGAAGTGATTTCCAGAACAGGATACTGCGATCCTTACGGTCGTCATAGAGCGCGCCCAGCAGGTAGAAAAACACCACGAAAGCCAGCACCACGGTGAAAAACAGGGAGCTGCCCAGCATCACTTCGTAGCCATGCGTTGCGCGGAATTCGGCGGGCTGTGAAGCCAGCAGACGGATGGCTTCCTTGAACGTGTACATTTCATTATCGAAATGCGCTGTAGTAAAAATCGACATCAACAGGAAGGCAACATAAATGGCGCCGATTACCAGCGGCGTAGTGCGCAGGGCGCCTTTGTTTTCCCAGTATTCACGGCGGACAAGGGCGATAAGACGCTTCATGACTGTCCTCCTTTGATCGTGGCCACGAACAGGTCGGCAACGCTGGGTGTATGGATTTCTCCGAGCCCTGCGAGTTTCTCCCGGTCTACACTGTCGTAGAGGAAAATATGCCGGCCGAACAGTTCGCGTTCGTATAAGGGTTGCAGGCTCCTGGCCTGCTCAGCATGTTCGGGACGAACCATCAGTTCAAGATAGCGTTGCTCCACTTCTTCCATTGAAGATTCCAGCACAATCTTCCCGTCTTGTATAAAAATCAGGTCCGTCAGGATGTGTTCAACTTCCTCCACCTGGTGGGTGGTGATCAGGATGGTCCGCTGTTCGTCGAAATAATCGTTGAGCAGGCTTGAGTAAAACTGCTTGCGATATAGAATATCCAGGCCAAGCGTGGGTTCATCCAGCACCAGCAGTTTGGCATCGATGGCCATAACCAGCGCCAGGTGCAACTGGGCCACCATGCCTTTGGAAAGTTGCTTTACCTTGTGATCCAGCGTGATCTTGGTTTGTTCGAGGTACTCCATGCAGGTTGCGCGTGAAAACCCGGCGTGAATCTGCTCGGTTACATCAATCAACTGCCACACCCTGGCCCAGCGCGGCAATACTGCCACGTCGGCTATAAAACAGACATCTTCCATCAGTGAAGCCCGGTCACGGGAAGGGTTTTTACCCAGCACCGACAATTCACCGTCGAATGTAGCCAGCCCCAGGATGGCTTTCAATGCGGAAGTCTTGCCGGCGCCATTGGGGCCGATCAAGCCGACGATACGGCCCGGTGGAATTTCCAGGTCGATATGATCAACGGCCGTCGCACGCCCGTAGCGTTTGGTCAGTCCGCGTGCTGAAATAATGGGTGTCATTAGCTGTCGCTCTCTTCGGTTAAAGCGGTTTTGAGCAAGTCTTCGACTTTCAGACCCAGCTGCTCAATGCGGCTTAGCATGGCTGGCCATTCGGTGTTAAGGAATTTGTCACGCTCCGACTTGACCAGGCTTTTTCTTGCGCCTTCGCGCACGAACATGCCAAGGCCCCGCCTTTTCTCAACCAGGTCATCATCGACCAGCGCCTGGTAGGACTTTGAGACGGTAATGGGATTGAGATGGAATTCGGAAGCCACGGTGCGTACTGACGGCAGGGCCTCTCCTTCAGCCAGGGTCCCATCCAGGATCATTGCGACCGTGCGTTCCTTCAGTTGCCAGTAAATCGGCTGGCTGTCGTTCCAGTGAGTGGACATTTAGCGCTTGCTACGGAACAGAAACAGGCTGACCTTGAAGCCCCTGGAGTGCAGTTTGACCGGTGGGCTTTTGTCAACGGTTGCAGAGGCCACGCTGGCCTCGGCACTGCTCGATAACAGAGCCGAGTTGCCTATTCCAGCGAGCGATGTAACAACGAGCAGCAGCGCCGCAAATATGGCCAGGCGGTCTGAGATTCGTGAATTTCGTTTTCCGGTTATTCGCAGCATGGTGTTTTCCGCGGTGGTTTTCCGTCTTGGTTATAGAGTGTTGTAGTGAAGTATAACACCATTACCGCAAAATGCAATAGCTGTCTTTACATCAGTTGTCGCTAGCGGCTTGAATTGCTCCCCAGCCAGGCCAGGCCGAGTGCCATTGCGAGTGGGACCAGTCGTTCAACCCAGTCACCGGGTGAATCCACCGTCCAACTGAGTGTGACGGTGAGCAGAAATCCTGTTGCCAGCGCAGCGATCCGCCACGCCGGGCGCACCGGACCACGCCACAGCGTAATGACCAGCAAAGGGCCAAAAGCGGCCGCCAGCGCCTGCCAGGCGAACAGCACGCGGCTGAAAATTCGATCAGGAAATCCGATCGCCAGTCCGACCGCCAGCAGTCCGATCAGTAAAACCACCCAGCGTGCTCTTGCCAATCCATGCCCCGGGGTTGCATGACTGTCCCGCAGGTCATGGCTGACACTTGAAGCTGCAACCAGTAATTGGCTGTCAGCAGTGGACATGATGGCCGAGAGGATGGCTGAAACCATCACGCCTGCCAGCATCGCCGGCAGCAGCAGGCTGGCCAGCACGAAAAGCAATTGTTCACCATCACCGAGATCATCTACCAGCAGGCGTCCGCACCAGCCCAGCAGCACCATGCCGGGGTAAATGATGCAGGCCCAGGAAATGGCAATACGCCGCCCCTGCACAATGGCTTTTTGACTCTCTATGGCCATGAAGCGGTTAACGACGTGAGGTTGCCCCGGGTAGCCGAGACCAATCCCGAAAAGACCGCAAACAAAACCCAGGGCGGCAGGCAAAGTGGCCTGGTCTGTCCACAGTTGATAGACCCCGGTTGAACCGCTGACGAGTCCGTCGACCAGGCTGACCGGCCCGCCAACGGCAATGATGGCGAGGAGGGGTAGCAGCAAGGCGCTAAACGCCATCAATATGCCCTGAACACTGTCGGTGACACTGGCTGCCCAGAAACCGCCCAGCCAGACATAAGTGAGGACAACAGCTGCACCAACCAGGATGGCTGTGGTTTGTTCGATTCCCAGGACGCTTGCAAAAGTGGTTCCTGCGGCCTGGAATTGCGCAGCGATGTAAAAAGTAAATGAAAACAGGATGACGACAGCGCCCATTCGCATGATCGTGAGGCGGGCCGGGTCGCCCCTGGGTCCGGCAATGAACTCCGTCAATGTCAGTGCACCGCTGTTGCGGCTTTGGCTGTAGAGCCTCGGGGCAATCAGGTACCAGTTGATCAGGAACCCCGTGATGGTAGCCGGTATCAGCCAGATCGCGGGCAGACCCCAGGCAAAGGCTGCTCCACTGACGCCCAGCAGGCTCCAGGCCGACGACGAACTGGCCGAAGCACTCAGCGCGGCAATGACCGGCCCGAGTTTACGCCCGCCAAGATAATAGTCTTCGCTGTCGGTGTTTTTCTTGCTGGCCCACCAACCGATGCCAAGCATCAAAACCTGGTAGGAAACAAGGGTTATCAGGATTCCATTCACCTCGAGAGGATACCCTTCGCGGCGGGGATCGTCATCCAGCGTACCTGAGAATGCATTCCCAGGGTGCAGCCAATGGATGCCATAAGGCTTTTGAACGGCGACAAGGGTCATTTGGACGTTTATTGACCATTGCCACGATAGTGAGATTAGAGGACAATTCGCAGCTTCACAAAGGAGAACTACTCAAATGAACAAGATTTTCATCAAGGGGGCTTTGCTGTCAGCTGCCCTGGTAAGCAGCGCCGCCATGGCAGTTGAACTTGAAACAGAAGCCCAGAAATTGGGTTACATCATCGGCATGGATATTGGCGGGTCGCTGAAAGAGCAGGGCAACGAAATCGATGTGGATGCACTGCTTGCGGCCATCAAAGCATCGTACAATGGCGATCCCCTGGCCATGACACCCGAAGAAGCGGCCTCCATGCGTGAGACGTTTATTGCGGCAAGGCGTGCCGAAGCCGAACAACAGCGGGCTTCCATGGCTTCAATCAACGCGGCGGAAGGCGACAAGTTCCTGCTGGAAAACCGCAGCAAAGAAGGCGTTCAGGTAACCGATAGCGGGCTCCAGTACTCAGTTGTGGTGATGGGTGATGGCGCGAAACCCGTCGCATCAGACAAGGTCACTGTGCATTATCGTGGCACCCTGTTAAATGGTGAGGAATTCGACAGCTCCTATTCCCGCAACCAGCCCACCAGCTTCCAGCTGGACCAGGTCATTCCTGGCTGGACGGAAGGCGTTGCACTGATGCCGGTCGGCAGCAAGTTCATGTTCTACATTCCGCCAAACCTGGCCTATGGCCCGAATGGCGGCGGTCCGATTGGCCCCAATTCAACACTGATTTTTGAAGTAGAACTGCTCAGCATTGACTGATTCGCCATGCGTGTATCGATAGCAGGAAGCGGTTATGTCGGTTTGGTCAGCGGCGCTGGCCTGTCTGATGTTGGACATCATGTCGTTTGCATGGACATTGACGAGGCTCGAGTCGAAGGATTGAAAAACGGCATAGTGCCGATTTTCGAGCCGGGCCTGGAAAAAATGTTGCAGCGAAATTTCAGCCAGGGAAGGCTGCAGTTCACCACTTCCATCGCCCGGGCAGTCGAGCACGCTGAAGTATTGTTCATTGCAGTCGGCACACCTCCCGATGAAGATGGTTCGGCAGACCTGAGTCATGTTTTGGCGGTGGCAGCAGCGGTTGGCGAGCAACTGGAAAAGCCTTTACTGGTGGTCGTCAAATCGACGGTTCCGGTGGGTACCTGTGAAAAGGTTCGCGCCTCTATTCAGAGCAAGCTGGATCAGCGCGGAATCGACGTTGAGTTTTCAGTCGCATCCAACCCAGAATTCCTGAAAGAAGGCGCGGCCATTTCCGACTTCATGAAGCCAGACCGTATTGTCGTGGGAGTGGACAACGACCAGGCGGAATCCCTGTTGCGCGAACTCTATACGCCATTTAACCGCAATCACCAGAAGCTTCTGTGCATGGATGTTCGCTCCTCTGAGCTAACCAAGTACGCGGCCAATGCGATGCTGGCTACCAAGATCAGCCTGATGAACGAGTTGTCCAATGTCGCGGCCCACGTAGGTGCTGATATTGAACACGTACGCAACGGCATCGGTTCAGATCCCAGGATCGGGTATTCATTCATTTATCCCGGTGCTGGTTATGGTGGTTCCTGCTTTCCAAAAGACGTGCGTGCACTGGAACATACTGCCGGGGCCAGTGGCTACACGGCCGAATTGCTGAGGGCGGTCGAGTCTGTCAATAACCGGCAAAAGCACAAGCCTTTTGAATTGCTCAGCACGCATTTCGATGGCCAGTTCGCCGGCCTGACGATCGCCTTGTGGGGATTGTCATTCAAGCCCAATACCGATGATATGCGCGAGGCGCCAAGCCTCAACCTGGTTGATTCAATATTGTCAGCAGGCGGCGTAGTCCGGGCACATGATCCGGAAGCGGCGGCAGAAGCAAATCGCCTGTTTGGAGACCGGGACGGTTTCGAGACGCTTGACGATCCTTATGCGGCGGCCAGCAGTGCCGATGCCCTGGTGTTGATCACTGAATGGAAGATGTACTGGGCTCCGGATTTCGACCGTCTGGTGCGGGAGATGAAGCAAGCTGTGATCGTTGACGGACGGAACATCTGGTCACCGGAAGTCGTACGTAAGCGCGGTATCGACTATTATTCAATAGGCAGGCCTTGAGGCAGTAGATGAGCAAATCAGCACTGATCACTGGTATCACGGGACAGGACGGGGCATACCTGGCTGAGTTGCTGCTTAACAAGGGCTACGAGGTCCATGGTATCAAGCGGCGAGCTTCGCTGATCAACACGGCCCGCATTGATCATCTGTATTCTGACCCGCACGTTGAGAGCACGAATTTGAAGTTGCACTATGGAGACATGACTGACAGCTCCAGCCTGCAGCGGACCATCGCGCGTGTGCAGCCGGATGAAATCTATAATCTGGCTGCCCAGAGTCACGTCGCGGTTTCTTTTGAAGAACCCGAATACACCGCTGAATCAGACGCAGTTGGGACATTGCGTCTGCTCGAGGCCATGCGCAACCTCGGGCTGGAAGACAAATGTCGCTTCTACCAGGCGTCCACTTCAGAACTTTTTGGAAAGGTTAAGGAAACGCCACAAACGGAAACCACACCGTTCTATCCGCGTTCACCTTATGGTGTAGCAAAATTGTATGCCTACTGGATCACGGTCAATTACCGTGAATCCTACGGGTTGTTTGCCTGCAACGGAATTTTGTTCAACCACGAATCCCCGCTTCGTGGTGAGACTTTTGTTACGCGAAAAATTACCCGCGGCCTTGCCCGGATCGGGTGGGGGCTGGATGAGTGTGTTTATCTGGGAAACCTCGATGCACGCCGTGACTGGGGTCATGCCCGGGATTACGTGGAAGCCCAGTGGTTGATGCTGCAACATGATGAACCGATAGATCTCGTCATCGCCTCGGGCAAGCAGTATTCGGTCAGGGATTTTGTCAACACGGCGGCCGAAAACATGGGCTTGCAGCTGGAATGGACCGGCAGCGGCCCCGATGAGTGCGCGGCCGTGGCCTGGTCGGAAAATGATGAACTTGCATTCCGCGCCGGTGACGTGGTCATTCAGATTGATCCAAGATATTACCGGCCTGCCGAAGTGGAGACACTGCTCGGCGATGCCAGCCTGGCTCGCGAGAAGCTTGGCTGGACTCCCAAGACGACGTTCAGTGAGCTTGTCAGCGAAATGGTTGAAACTGATCTTCGCCTGGCCAGGGAAGAATCATTGATTGACCAGGACAGGTCGCAACCCTGACGATTTGCCCATGGACTTCGTTGCAGGTCATAACGGAATGGTTGGCTCGGCGCTGGTGCGGCATTTGCGTGCCAGGGGCGGGCAGTCGATCATCACGCGAACTCGCAATGAGTTGGATCTGACTCGCCAGGCAGATGTTGAAACGTTTTTTTCCGAAGAAAAAATAGACACGGTATACCTCGCCGCAGCAAGAGTGGGCGGAATCAAGGCAAACAGCGAATCACCGGCTGATTTCATCCGCGAAAACCTCCAGATTCAAACCAACATCATCGAGGCGGCCCAGCGCGCGGGCGTTTCCCGTTTGTTGTTCCTGGGCAGCTCTTGTATTTACCCGCGGCTGGCGGATCAGCCGATGGCCGAAAGCGCCCTGATGACCGGCCCACTCGAACCCACCAACGATGCCTATGCCGTCGCCAAGATTGCCGGCATCAAGATGTGTGAGGCATACCGGCGTCAATTCGGCAGCGATTTCAGAAGCGCCATGCCGACCAATCTTTACGGCCCAGGTGATAACTTCGACCTTGAATCCAGCCACGTACTGCCAGCCCTGTTAAGGAAGTTTCACGAGGCCGTCATGAATGGCGACCCAACTGTTTCGGTGTGGGGAAGCGGAAAACCTCGACGGGAGTTTCTTCACGTCGATGACATGGCGGCAGCGTGTTGCCACCTGATGGAGCTTTCTGAAGCAACTTACTGGAGTGCCGTGTCTGATCATTGCTCGCACGTCAACGTGGGCTGTGGTTCGGACATCAGTATCGCCGGGTTAGCGGAGCGGATCGCCGCTGTTACAGGATTCGGCGGAGAGATTGAGTTCGATGCATCGATGCCGGACGGTACGCCACGCAAGCTACTGGATGTCAGCCGCCTTGAATCGTTGGGCTGGAAGGCAACCATATCCCTGGAGGAGGGCATCCGCCGGACCTTTGAGTGGATGAGGGAGCATAGGGTCGACAGGCTGTGAGCGACTCGTTACAAGACCAGATGCGGGCCCTGGGCCTGGCGACTGAAAAGCCTGGAAAGAAAAACACTTCCAGGACCAAAAGGCCGGCTAAGACGGCTGCTCGCAACCGCAACAGTGGTGCCGGGGAAGCGAGTGATCTGTCATTGGAAAAAGCCTACGCATTGAAACGGCGTGAAGAGCAGCAACAGGCTGACCATGCGCGCCGGAAAAAGCAGGCAGAAGATCGACAACGCCGTCAATTGAATAAGCAGATACGTGACATCGTTAAAGTCAGCCGCCTGAACAAGGACGATGCTGAGCGTACCCGGAATTTCTTTTTCAAAGGCCGCATCAGAAAAATCAATGTCAGTCCTGAACAGCTCAGGGCGCTCAACTCCGAAGAGTTGGGAGTCGTTTATCTTTCAGGTGGTTACCATCTACTGGATCGAGAGAATGTGGACAGGGTGCGGGCATTGTCTGCAGATCATGTTGTAGACCTGGGTACTGATGAAGCGGTTGACGATGGTGAGTTTCCGGTTCCTGACGATTTAAGCTGGTGATCATGCCGCCATGGAAATTTTGCCATCAGTCCTGAAAATTGGCAGGCAGCAAGCGGCGCATATCATCCAGGCTGCAGCCCTTGCGCCCGGCGTAATCTGAAACCTGGTCCTGCAGTACCGGTCCGAGCACGAAATATTCAGCTTGTGGATGTGAGAAGTAATACCCGCAGACAGAAGCGGCCGGCAGCATGGCGAAACCACTCGTCAGTTCCATCTGCGCATTAGCCGGTGCCTCCAGCAGGCGGAAGATCTTTTCTTTTTCGCTGTGGTCAGGGCAGGCCGGATAACCTGGCGCCGGGCGGATGCCCTGGTATTCTTCCCGGATAAGCTCTTCGGATTTTAGTGATTCGTCTGCCGCGTAGCCCCAAAATTCACGGCGCACGCGCTGGTGCAAATGCTCGGTGAATGCCTCGGCCAGACGGTCGGCCAGGGCCTTGAGCAGGATCGACTGGTAGTCGTCGTGGATAGCCTCGAACTCTTCGATTTTTCTTTCTATGCCAAGCCCGGCGGTCACTGCAAATAGTCCGGTATAGTCCTTCCTGTCAGAACTCAAGGGGGCGACGTAGTCTGCCAGGCAGCGGTTGGAGCGGCCCCGGGCTTTTGACCTTTGCTGCCGCAGGAAAAGCATTCTTTCGATCACCTTGTCGCGCGACTCGTCCTGGTATAAAAGAATGTCATCGCCATCTGCAGCCGCAGGATAGATGCAAAACACGGCTCGCGCGCGCAGCCATTTTTCAGAGATGATCAGATCAAGCATTTCGCGCGCGTCGGAGTACAGGCTGCTGGCCACTTCTCCCACGACGGGGTCTTCGAGGATCGCAGGAAAACGCCCTGCAAGCTCCCAGGTCTGAAAAAACGGTGTCCAGTCAATGAAATCGACGAGACGTTCCAGCGGGTAGTCTTCCAGGACTTGCACCCCGGGATTCTGTGGGCTGGTCAGTTGCGTGTTGCTCCAGTCAATCTGGAGACGATTGGAGCGGGCCGATTCAATACCAAGAGGCGGTTTACGCTTGCTGCCTTTGCGACGCCGCTCACGCATTTCATGGAACTCTCTGGCCGTTTTCTCCTGCAGGGCCTTGCGGCTTTCAGTGCCAATGAGTTGCCGTGCGACACCTACCGCGCGCGAAGCGTCTTTGACCCAAAAGACACCCTTATCGTATTCCGGCTCAATCCTCAGTGCGGTATGTATCGGTGATGTGGTCGCACCTCCAATCATCAATGGTTGATCCAGCCCCTGGCGTTTCATTTCTGCTGCAACCACGCGCATTTCATCCAGCGAGGGTGTGATCAGACCGGAAAGGCCAATGATGTCCGCTTGCTCTTTCACCGCCGTGGCAAGGATGGTCTCGCCCGGAACCATGACGCCAAGGTCGGTGACCTCGAAGTTGTTGCAGCGCAAAACCACGCCTACAATATTTTTTCCAATGTCGTGAACGTCACCCTTGACGGTGGCCATCACCACGTGCCCCTGGCTTTTGGCTGTATCTCCGCTCAGCCGTTTTTCTTCTTCAATATGCGGTATTAGCACGGCGACAGCCTGCTTCATCACCCTGGCGCTCTTGACGACCTGGGGCAGGAACATCTTGCCGGCGCCGAACAGGTCACCTACCACGTTCATGCCATCCATCAGCGGGCCTTCTATGACGTCCAGCGCTCTGCTGGATTGCTTACGTACTTCCTCGGTGTCCTCTTCGATATGGCTGTTAACGCCTTTAACCAGCGCGTGGACCAGGCGATCGTGAAGCGGCAGCTCGCGCCACTCCTCGTTGGCGATTTCCTTGCGTGTTTCACCCTGGAACTCCTGGGCCAGTTCCAGCAGCCGATCTGTTGCGTCCGCGGTTCGGTTCAGGACGACATTTTCTACCGCGTCCCGGAGCTCCGGGTTGATCTCATCGTAGATTTCCAATTGCCCGGCATTGACGATGGCCATGTCCAGACCGGCACCGATGGCATGGTACAGAAAGACGGAGTGTATCGCTTCGCGTACCCGGTTCTGGCCGCGAAACGAGAAAGAGATGTTACTCAGTCCGCCCGAGATCAGTGCGCCGGGACAGGCTTCCTTGATGCGCCGGGTAGCCTCGATGAAATCAAGGCCATAACTGTTGTGTTCCGGGATGCCGGTGGCCACCGCAAAAATATTGGGGTCGAAGATAATGTCTTGTGGCGGGAATCCAACGTCTTCGGTAAGGATCTTCCAGGCGCGTGCACAAATATCAACCCTGCGTTCCAGCGTATCCGCCTGGCCGTTTTCATCGAATGCCATGACGATGACTGCAGCTCCATAGCGCAGCACGGTGCGGGCCTGAGCGATAAACGGTTCTTCGCCTTCCTTCATACTGATCGAATTGACCACACCCTTGCCCTGCAGGCACTGCAGACCGGCTTCCAGAACGTCCCAGCGAGAGGAGTCGATCATGACCGGCACCCGTGCAATATCCGGTTCGGACGCAATCAGGTTGAGGAATGTCGTCATCGCTTTGGGACCATCAAGCAAACCTTCATCCATGTTCACGTCGATGATCTGGGCGCCGTTTTTGACCTGTTGGCGTGCTACATCCAGAGCCGCGGGAAAATCGTCCTGCTCAATCAGCCGGCGAAAATCCCCCGAGCCGGTCACATTGGTGCGCTCGCCGATGTTGAGAAAGTTGAGGTCGGGTGTGATGGTCAACGGCTCCAGGCCGGACAGGCGGCACCAGGCGTTTTTCTGTGGAATGGCCCGTGGTGTTTTTTCGCTAACAGACTGTGCAATAGCCTGAATATGAGAAGGTGTTGTGCCGCAGCACCCGCCCACGATATTGATCAGCCCGCTTTCGGCAAACTCGCCCAGCAACTGTGCCATGTTCTGTGGCGTATCGTCATACTCGCCCAGTTCATTAGGCAGCCCGGCGTTTGGGTACAGGCTGACCGGACAGTCGGCGACACGCGACAGTTCCTGGATCCATGGCCGGATTTCGGCAGCGCCCAACGCACAGTTCAGGCCGACGGCAAACGGTCTGACGTGCCTGACAGAGTTCCAGAACGCCTCCACCGTTTGTCCGGAAAGCGTCCTCCCACTGGCATCTACAATTGTGCCCGAGATGATGATGGGCAGACGTTGCCCCATTTTTTCGAAGACTTCCGCAATGCCAAAAAGTGCGGCTTTACAGTTGAGCGTATCGAAAACCGTTTCAACCATCAGCAGGTCGGCGCCACCTTCAATCAGGCCGGATGCCGCTTCAGAATACGCTTCGCTGAGTTGTCTGAACGTAACGTTTCGATATTCAGGACGGTTGACATCGGGTGACAGGGAGGCGGTTCGATTGGTCGGCCCGAGTGCACCGGCCACGAAACGCTCGACACCAGGGTGCCTGAGCATGTACTCATCCGCTGCGGTCCGCGCGATGCGGGCGCTTTCGCGGTTAATCTCGAACACCAGGTTTCCAGTGCCATAATCGGCCTGCGCGATCGAGGTCGCATTAAACGTATTGGTTTCAAGAATTTGCGCACCGGCGGCAAGAAATTCGTGATGTATCTCAAGGATTATGTCAGGACGGGTCAGGCTGAGAAGATCGTTATTACCCTTAAGGGAATGTGGGTGGTCTGCCAGACGGTCGTTTCTGAAATCCTGCTCTTCCAGCCGGCGGTCCTGGATCATGGTTCCCATGGCGCCATCTACGATAAGAATGTGCTTTTCAAGCATTGACTGAAGCAGGCCAACCCGGTCCGGATTGCGGTAGGGAAGCGTATTCATTGTTTAATCGCTGATACTGACAAAACGGAAAAATTGGGCGTGCGTTTTTCAATCGTTGAGACGGCGCAATTCTGAACCGCCAGTCCTGCCTGTTTACAATAACGCTCGAGTTGTTTGGTAGAGAAACCAAGGTTTACGTGATTGTAGGCATCCACAGCCTTGGCGTGCTGGTGCTTCTGCAGGGTCACCGCCAATAAGTGACCTCCTTGCCTGAGAACCCGTGCCGCTTCGGAAAATACCGTCTGCGGGTCGGTCGTATAAGTCAGGGCATGCAGCAGGAGGACCGTATCAAACGAACTGTCGTTGACCGGCAATGAATGCATGTCACCCAACTCAAACTTTACGTGGCGAAATGAACTCACTCGTTTCCTGCCGGCCTCTACCACCCGTTCGCTGATATCCAGGCAGACAATACTCCTGGCCGTCGGCGCGAGCAGTTCCGCCAGTGCGCCGTCGCCTGAAGCGATGTCCAGCACATCCCCCGGGTTCAGCAGGTGAACCAGGCCCCGCGCCGTTGCCTCCCAGGTGCGTCCCGGCGAGTAATGCCGGGCCATATCGCCGGCAACACTGTCGGCCCAGGTTGACGCTCCCTTACGCTTGTTCAGGACCTGGATAATTCTGTCCATGTCCCGTTGCAGCAGCGGGTCTGAGGTATTTGTTTTAAGCAGTTGCCACAGTTTATCGAGGCCCTTGTTCTCAATTCGGGTGGCCATCCGGTAGTAGACAAAAACACCATCCCGGCGGTCGCTGACCAGCCCTGCTTCTTTCAGCTTGGCCAGGTGCGTGGAAACCCGGGGCTGCGCCAGCTGCGTGATGCCTGACAGCTCTGCAACACTTAGCTCCTCGCGTTCGAGCAAAAGCAGTAGCCTGAGCCGCGTTGGATCGGCCAGTAAACGGCAGTGATGGGTTGCAAGCTGCAGGTCCATGCCTTGGTTTTTTTGTCCAGTCATATATATCTTTATATCTTGATTTAAAGATATATCGCAGATTATCGCCTGACCGTGCAAAGGTCAATAACTATTGTTCAAGAGAATTATTTCTGCATGATGGCTATAATCCCATCGCATGCGGTACTTTGCCGCCCGTTCGGGAAATAGGATCATATGAGCCTCGATAAGGACAAGCAAAAAGCAGCCCTGACCAAGCAGGTTATCGCAAACCTCAACAAGCGTTTGACCGCCAAAAAAGCGGAGATGGCTGCGTTTTATGTTGAGCAGTGTTTCCGCCGTGTTCCACTTGATGATCTGATGCTCGAGGCGCCGCAAACGCTGGCCTCGATTGTGATCGGGCATCTCGACTTTCTGCAGAAGCGGGCCCCGGGTGAGGTGCTTATTCGCGTCTTCAACCCCACCATTGATGATGATGGCTGGGAATCTCCCCATACCATCGTCGAAACGGTAAACGACGATATGCCGTTCCTGGTTGATTCGGCCTCGCTGGCGTTGTCGGAGATGGATATTGGCGTGCACTTGATTATGCATCCGGTCATCCGCGTCGGCAGAAGTAAAGCCGGCGCACTGAACGCCATTTACCCGAAAAGAGACGCCAAGGGAACAGCAGAGTCGGTCATGCAGTTCCAGGTTGACAGGAAAATAAGATCTGAAGACCTGGAGTCACTCAGGGTGGCTCTTGAGCGGACGTTTTATGATGTTCGCCGGGCTGTCGGCGACTGGCGGCAAATGGAGGCCCGGGCCGAGGAAGCTGCGCGGAGTTTGAAAGAGTGGGCCCCGGATGTGGATCAGGACTGGCGTGAGGAATGCCAGAGATTTCTTGAATGGTTGCTGGACGATCATTTCATATTCATGGGCGTTCGGGACTATGAAGTCGTGCGGGGTAAAAGTGACGGGGAACTGCGGGTTTGCAAGGGTTCCGGGTTGGGAATGCTGCAGGAAACCGCGGACATGGTCCGGTCCCGCCCCCTGTCCAGCCTGGCGATCAATACGCAGAAAGCACAACCCTTGCCTTTGATTATCACCAAAACCAATGCACGCTCCAGGGTACATCGCCGGGGTTACATGGATTACATCGGCGTATTGAAATTTGATAAGCACGGCAAAACCATCGGGGAAAGACGTTTTCTGGGCATGTTTACCTCGGCTGCCTATAACCTCAATGCATTGGATACGCCGCTGGTTCGCGTGCGCGCGCAAAAGGTTTTGGCCAACCTGGGCCTGGTTCACGGCAGTCACGCCTGGAAATCAATGGTGCATACCCTGGAAACCCTGCCGCGGGATGAGCTTTTCCAGGCGAGCTCAAAAGAATTGCGGGATACGGCCCTGGGCGTATTGAATCTGCAGGAAAGACAGAGGGTCAGGTTGTTCATCAGGCGTGAACGGTTTGGGCGCTTCTATTCCTGCCTGGTTTATATACCTCGCGAGCGCTTCAATACCGAGAACCGTGAAAAAATACAGGACATTCTTAAAAGAGCACTGAAAGGTGGCCGGCTGGATTATGGTGTGCACGTCTCCGAATCCAAGCTGGCGCGGCTACAGGTTGTAGTGCGGCCGCGGCCGGACGCCAGGATCAGTTTCGACGTCAGTGTACTGGAACAGAAAATTGTCGATGCGGTCAGGTCCTGGAAAGATGAGCTGAGGGAAATCCTGGTCGAGAAACTTGGCGAAGCAGCAGGGTTGGAAACTGCAAATCGTTTTGGACGGACTTTTCCCGAAGCCTATAAGGAAGATATTTCTCCCTGGGTCGCATCCTTTGATGTCGAAAACCTGGCGGCTGTCTATGACGGTGAAGACCTGAGGATGAGCCTGTACCGGCCGCGCAAATCCCGCGGCGGCATCATTCGCTTCAAGGTCTTTCGAAAAGACGTACCCATTCCGTTGTCTGATGTATTGCCGATGCTGGAAAACCTGGGCTTGCATATCGTCAACGAAAGGCCTTACGAACTGAGGATGCAGGAAGGCAAGCGACTGTGGATCCAGGATTTCGACATGATTCCTGCGGTAGAGCGTGAGCTTGACCTGGATGTGATTCGGGCTATGTTCAAGCAGGCATTTGAGAAAACCCTGCGCGGCGAGGCGGACAGCGATGGTTTCAATCGACTGATTATCGCCGCCCAGATGAACTGGCAACAGGTCAGGGTACTGCGGGCCTACTGCAAGTACTTGCTGCAGACAGGTATTCCTTTTTCCATGGCTTATATGGCGGAGACCCTGGCCAGGCACCCCGCGATAGCCCGCCTGCTGGTAGAGTTGTTCGAAGCCCTGTTCGATCCTTCAAGGGATCAGGGATCTGCCTACCGCAGAGAAATGGCCAGTAAAAAAATGCGGCGCAGGTTTGGCGCGCTGCTTGCCAGTCCACTGAAGGATGATCCGGTACTGGTGGATTTGATTTCTGATGCTGTCGCGGCCAGGGCAAAGGATCGTGAAGTTCAGATTGAAGCGTTGAAACTCGCTTTCAGGCGGACGCTGGAGTCTGTATCAAGCCTGGATGAAGATCGAATGCTTTTTGCGTTCTATGAAGTCATCAGGGCTACTTTGAGAACCAATTGCTATCAGCCGGCCGAAAATGGGGGTGTCAAGGAGTGCCTCAGCTTCAAGATCGACTCCCAGGCATTGCCGGAGTTGCCTTTACCCAAACCATTTTGCGAAATCTGGGTCTATTCCGCTCGCGTGGAAGGCGTTCATTTGCGTGGCGGAAAAATTGCCAGGGGCGGATTGCGTTGGTCAGACCGCCGCGAGGATTTCAGAACAGAAGTCCTGGGCCTGATGAAAGCCCAGAGCGTAAAAAATACCATGATCGTGCCGGTGGGGGCCAAGGGCGGTTTTGTAGTGAAGCGCATGCCGGAAGAGGGTGGCCGTGAAGCTTTAATGAAAGAAGTGGTTGGTTGTTATACCTTATTTATCAATGGATTATTAGATATTACTGATAATTTAGATAAGAACGATGTTATCCCACCACTGAATGTAATACGGCGTGATGAAGATGATCCTTACCTGGTTGTCGCTGCTGATAAGGGAACTGCAACGTTTTCCGATACCGCCAATTCCGTGGCGGTTGAACATGGCTTCTGGCTGGGTGATGCTTTTGCCTCGGGTGGGTCGGTAGGTTACGACCACAAGGGCATGGGCATTACGGCACGCGGCGCCTGGGAAGGGGTTAAGCGGCATTTTCAGGAAATGGGAACCAATATCCAGCGTGAGGAATTCAGCGTCGTCGGTATTGGAGATATGAGTGGCGATGTTTTCGGCAACGGGATGCTGTTGTCCAAACATATCCTGCTGAAGGCGGCGTTCAATCACCAGCATATTTTTCTCGATCCGAAGCCCTGCGCCAAAAACAGTTTCAGGGAGCGCCGCCGCTTGTTCCGCATGGCGCGTTCCAGCTGGACCGATTACAAGCCGGAGCTGATATCCCGGGGCGGGGGTGTGTTTTCCCGGCAGGACAAAACCATTCCTCTGAGCCCCGAAGTCAGGCACTGGCTCGGAATTGAAGATAAGCAACTCCCACCGAACGAGTTGATTCGGGTTTTACTCAAGGCGCCGGTCGACCTGCTCTGGAACGGTGGAATCGGTACCTATGTGAAGTCATCGTCGGAATCGCATGCGGATGTAGGCGATCTGGCCAATAACGTGTTGCGCGTTAATGGTAATGAACTTCATTGCAAAGTTATTGGTGAGGGCGGCAATCTCGGCGTTACCCAGCTTGGGCGGATCGAGTATGCAATGGCAGGGGGGATGATCAATACGGATTTCATCGACAACTCCGCCGGCGTTGATACGTCCGACCACGAAGTCAATATCAAGATTCTGCTGAACCAGGCCATTCGCTCCGGCAAGCTGCAAATGGAAGAGCGCAATCAGCTGTTGGCGGAAATGACGGACGAGGTCGCAGCTTTGGTGCTGCGCAGCAACTATCTGCAAACGCAGGCCATTTCGATGATGGCCAAATTTTCCGGCCCCCGCCTGGGGGCCAAGCAGCACTTTATCAGAGTGCTGGAGGAACAAGGCCTGCTCGATCGCGAACTGGAGTTTCTGCCGAATGATGAAGACCTGGCGGAGCGCAAAGATACAGGTGAGGGTTTGGTTCGTCCGGAGCTGTCTGTATTGCTTTCATACAGCAAGATCACACTTTACCAACAGTTACTGGCATCAGATATTCATGAAGATGATTACCTGTCCGGCGAGCTGATAGAGTATTTCCCATCACCGTTACAGAAACGGTTTGACTACCTGATGCCGGCACATCGGCTGAAACGTGAAATCGTGGCAACCCAGGTTACCAATAGCCTGGTTAATCGCATGGGGGCTTCATTCACACTGCGGATGAACGAAGACACCGGTGCTTCTCCGGCCGATGTAGCGCGTGCTTTCACCATCGCCAGGGAGGTATTTGAGGCCCGTGATTTCTGGTCGAAAATTGAGGCGCTGGACAACAAGGTAGACAGTGAGTTGCAGATCGCCGCTTTCATCAGCATGTGGCGGCTGCTGCGCCAGGCAACGCGTTGGTTGCTGAACCTGGAAGGCAGGAAACTGGATATCAAGGTTATGGTCAAACGCCTGGCGCCGGGACTCAGGGTACTCGAGAAATCGATTGCCGAGACGCTGACTGCAGGTGAAAAAGCCGAGTTGGAAAGACGCGCCGGGGACTTTGTCGAAGGTGGATTCAAGCGCAAGCTGGCGGATCAGACCGTTATCCTGGAACGTCTGTTCCCGGCTCTGGACGTGGTGGAAACGGCAGCACGGCGCAGAACCGATGTTGCCCGGGTGGCGCGGGTGTTTTTCGGGCTCGGGGATGCGCTCGATCTTAACTGGCTAAGACTGCAGGTGGAGTCGCTGAAAGTTGTTGGCCAGTGGCACGCAGTTTCCCGCGCCAATTTGCGCGATCAGTTGTTCACAGTGCATAACGACCTGGTGGAAAGTGTTTTGATGACTGACGGTCGTAAGAAAGACCCGGTCGCGGCATGGATGGACCGCCAGCAGGATAGCTTGAAGCCGGTTATCCACATGCTCAAGGATATGCAGAACAATTACGAAATGGACTATCCGACGGTCTCAGTGGCCGTGCGTGCGCTGGAACAACTGGTCAGGGAATCTAAAAAATGAACTCTGTGAGAAAAATTCACTTTGTCGCCAGCCAGATCGAGCAGGCTGATGCGGCAATGTCCGCATTGCAGGATAAATACGGGCAGCACGATCTTGAACAGGCTGATGTCATTGTTGCCCTTGGCGGTGATGGGTTCATGCTGCGGACTCTGCACCGCTTTTTGCCAGCAGACCTGCCGGTTTACGGAATGAAACTCGGCAACGTAGGATTCCTGATGAACCGCTTCAGGGAAGACGATTTGCAGAACCGCCTGGCCGAGGCCGATGTGGTCGAGCTCAATCCCTTGAGCATGATTGCGATGACTGAGTCGGGTAGCGAGTCTACTGCATTGGCGATAAATGAAGTTTCATTGTTGCGCCAGCTAAACCAGGCTGCCCATATCCGTGTCCTGGTCAACGGTTCGGTCAAGGTTGAAGACCTGGTGTGTGATGGTGTGCTGGTGTCGACGGCGGCGGGCAGTTCAGCCTATAACCTGTCTGCCCAGGGCCCCATTCTGCCACTGGGTACTGAAGCGCTGGCACTGACGCCCATATCGCCCTTCAGGCCCAGGCGTTGGCGGGGTGCCGTTTTGCCATCCAGCGCACACATTCGATTCGAAATTCTCGATTTTTACAAACGTCCGGTCAGCGCAACCGCCGACGCTCATGAGGTTCGCAATGTGATCAGCGTTGACGTTTGCGAGGAAAAGAATGTAGCGCTCAAACTGATGTTCGATCCGGACCATTCGCTGGAACAACGTATCCTGGACGAGCAATTTCTGTAGGAGATGTGAATGACGTCTGTCCTGTTTATTTGTATGGGCAATATCTGCCGTTCACCCACCGCTGAAGGTGTCTTCCGCAAGTTAATGGAAGAAGCGGGCAGGGGAGCTGAATTCCAGGTGGATTCTGCTGGAACCATTGGCTACCACCAGGGACAAAGAGCCGATCCGCGGATGCGGGCAGCAGCCGAAACCAGGGGCTATGCACTGGAAAGCCTGGCCCGGAGAATCGAACCGGACGATTTCGATCGATTCGATCTGATCGTGACGATGGATGATGACAATTACCGTGACGTTGAACAAATGAACCCGGGATCACGAGCCCGGGTGGTCCGTATGTGCGATTATTCTGAAGAACACGAGCTTACCGAAGTCCCTGATCCCTATTACGGAGGTGAGCGCGGATTTCACCAAGTCATCGATATCCTGGAGGATGCTTGCGGAAATCTTCTGCGTCGAATCTAGTATTCCCTGAGGTTCTGAATGAACTCAAGCGGGGAGCGCCCGTGCAGTTAACCGCAGTGGGTGGTGGCTGTATCGCTCAGGCCCGGATAGCTACTTTTAGCGATGGTTCAACGGTGTTTGTGAAAACGGCTGAAGGCTCGCCTGGCATGTTCGCTTGTGAAGCAGACGGGTTGGCGGCACTGGCCGCTGCTGGTGCGATACGAACACCTGAAGTATTGGCGGTTGGTGAAGGCGGACTGGTTCTGGAGCTAATCCATACGGCCCCCAGGTGTGCTGATTTTTTCGGGATATTCGGCAGAAGTTTCGCCAGGCTGCATGCTCACCACGGGCAGCTATTCGGGTTTTCCAGCAACAACTTTATTGGCTCGACAGCACAAATAAACACAGCCGTTGGAAACGGCGACTCCTGGCCGGAGTTTTTCCTTGAGCGGCGCCTCCGTTTCCAGGCAGACTTGGCGGGCGCGAATGGACATGGTCATGAGCTTCAGCGGTTTCTCGACGCCGGCGAGTATCGCATCATGGAATTGCTGGGTGCAGCGGCCGAACCACCGAGTATTTTGCATGGCGACCTGTGGGCAGGTAATTTCCTGGTTGATGAGCAGGGAATGCCTTGCCTGATTGACCCCGCAGTGTATTTTGGGCAGCGCGAGGCGGACCTTGCCATGACCCGGCTCTTCGGTGGATTTGACCCGATTTTTTATTGCGCTTACGAGGAAGTTTTTCCTTTGGCGCCCGGCCATGAAGAGCGCCTTCCTCTATACCAGCTTTACCACCTGCTGAACCATCTGAACCTGTTCGGCAGCGCTTACTATCCGCAATGCAGGCAGATTCTCCAGCGCTACGTTTAACCCATCTCTACATGAGTTTTTTTAAAGACTCCATTTCCTGCCTGAGATTGATCACCTCTGCCTCGAGTGCATCGACCCTCGCGGCCATCCCGGTGGCTGCCGCGTCGGCAGTTGACCAGGAACCCGGCTCCGGTATGTCAGGTTCTCCGCAGAGCAAATGCGCAAACCGCGCTTCTTTCTGTCCGGGTTGACGCGGCAATGTCATGACCAGCGGCGGTTCGTGTTCGGCAAGGCGTTGCAACATGTACTGCACAT
>Ga0265303_10000049_pt1 | contig 47494 bp, 55 predicted proteins | sample Helome_2_FD_192494 | JGI IMG/M metagenome (GOLD analysis project Ga0265303, IMG submission 192494) | Marine sediment microbial communities from subtidal zone of North Sea - Hel_20160317 (Illumina Assembly) | ecosystem: Environmental > Aquatic > Marine > Subtidal zone > Sediment ... | reverse complement strand
GTCTGAAAAGCTTGCTGACAAGCAGCAGCCGGAACCCGATGGAGGTGCATTTCTGTTCCGGATACTGGAATGTGCCAGTACGAACTACATAATGCCGGTGCTGACAAGTACCAGAGTCGGCTGTGGAGGTGCAACTAAATTCGCGGGACCTAAGAGTGTCGGGATGCTCGCTTTAGTGGTACCCATGTAAATATGTAACTGCCAGATGTAATGTAGATATGTATTATATTATATTAAACAGAATTATATATTTATATATTTAACGAGACTAACTGGCTTTTTACATGACCGAGTCTGCAATTAAAAAGCAGTATAATTCATGTCCAGCATCAGCAGACCGACCAGTCCTGACCTGTATCGAACTATCAAGTATTTAACCAGAGTGCTGTCAAATTTAATTTAAATACTTTGTTTACTTCGGTAAAATTTTGTGTTATAATAATAATAGTAGCAGATTATTTTATAAGTTTGTTACTGAAAAGAGTTCACTGTTATAAACAACTGAAAAGGATATAACCGAAATGAAACGAACCAAACCAGTTAAATCACTGAAGAATAAGTGCGTCAGAGGATTCGCACATAAGTTTGAAACTGAGTTTAAAACCGCTACACATGTTATCATGATATGTGTATACTGTAAGAACCACCAATACAGATGTCGCAACTAAGGAATATACTATGAAATCAAAACTAATTAGTATGCACGCTCCAGAATCACTGGTTCAGCGTTTTAACCGACGCAGAATTGAATCAGTCTGGCGGACGTGCGATTCAGCAGAAGATATGATGTGGTTAGTTAAAAATACCGACTATACTGTGGATACCGACGTACTACGCTGTTTGGCTGCTTGCTTACAAGAGATAATACCGCAAGCAGATACACTTCATAAGCGCGACATGCAGATATCACACAGATATGTATTAGACTGGATAGCAGGTCGCATGCGTGTTAATAAATTTAAAGGTCGCCAAGGTGTATTAACCAATGAGTCGGACGCTCTGTTTTATAAAGCTGATCAGGTTAATATATATAAAAGCGGATTATACAGTCAGGCACACGCTGTATCTGCGGCTGCCAGTGTGATGAAAACCTGCTTAGATATTAAATACTGGACAGAAGCGATCACAGACTGTATCTGCGCTCTAGAATATGCAGGTAAGAAGCAACAGGTCCTGTGTGACCGAATCAGAACGATATTACCGCAGACACATATCAGATTCAACTACCAGGTATACGATCCAGCGAGAGACCAATATTATAGAGACCGAAGAGCTGCAGCCAGAATGTAGCACATATATGCAGGTTATTTAGGTAGCCTGCATACCTGTGTTAACAATTAGGTTGCACAAACAGGAGTTATTATGAACAGAGAACGCAAAAACAGTGAGACACAGGTTCAGTACCATCAGAACATGAAGGCATGGCAGGCTACAATTAAGCAGCACCTGGCTGGTCGGTATGTCCATGTTAGTACTACTAATCCGCCTACTCGCGGTGAAGGTCGCACTTATCGTCGTAACACCAAGTAGGTAGCACAACTAAGCAGGTTACACATAGCCTGCTTACTTGTGTCAACCTAATGACACGTAACTGAAAGGAAACTGAAATGAAATATAACTGGAAAGTAGTGCTACAGTCTAACAATGCACGTAAACGCAACATCAGGACTAGTATCAAAACTGGTAGTATTACTGGTGTGATATCCCGCCTCAGAGCAGTCAAGCTGTTGATTGACAATCGCATAGTATCCATTACAAGGACACCACTCTCATGAGAACCATACGACTCAGTAAAGAACTAACAGATGATATACACACCACTGCACAACACTTTATAGAGAACCAAGATCGCAAGTTATCACAGGACTATGAAGAACTGAGAGACATGTGCAAGCATGATAACCGCTTTAGAATGGTTGTCACACTGGAAGAGAGAATACCATATTGCTCAGACATCATTGTGAACATCCTGGTTAAGCACATTCTTGATATTGTCGACTGTAATGAAGACGATACTGAAGAGATGAATGCCTTCTGTAACTATTTAGAAGAAGTTCATGGTATGCCTATTGGACCTCTTTTGAGTATGATGAAAGAGCCAACAGTTGATGCACTTGAAATAGCTGTTCGCTGGCTCATTAATGCATTGGGCGGTGATGCATGAAGAAGAATATATTGTTGATCATTGACGGTGTGATTACCTTCCATGATAGTACTGAGGAAGCGATGACACACTCACAAGAACGCAAGTATGATAATGCTAAGTTAGCTCACATATATGCGTATCACTCAACTGCTGTCAAAGGTGGTTTCCGCTGGGAAGATGACAAACCTAAAGCTAAAGTTAAAAGAGCTGACGGTAAGCGGAACTACAAGCGATGGTCTACTGATGAAGATAAGATACTAACACAGGCTATGAAAGATGGTAAGACCTTTGAAGATGTTGCACAGGTCTTGTATCGTACACCAAAGTCTGTTGAACTACGTTGGTACAAGGTAAAGGTGACTCATGAATGAAGATGACATTAAAACTCTGGTTGAGCTAGAAGTAGTAAGGGCTAAGCGGATAGTATCACAACGCTGGAGAATACCTTATCGCGGATTTGAAATGTCCAAAGCCAAGACGATATACGGACAAGCTACACACGATGGTAAAGTGCGTATTAGTATGATCTTCTTAGGTACTAATGAACATGCGGAACTAAAAGATACAGTCAGACATGAGATTGCACATCTAGTATGCGGTATGGATGCGGACCATAACTATCACTGGCAATACGTAGCAAGACAGTTAGGTTGTACACCTAAACGTAGTAAACCGTTTGCTAATGAATTGAAACAAGCTGCTAAGAAACAATGGCGCTTGATAGGTATACTTGAAGATGGTACTGAGGTAAGATTTCATGCTTCTCATGTACAACAAGCCAAGTATCTCAAGCCTGACAAGACCTTCCGTTGTAATCAAGGCAAAGTAGTTAAATGCAAATATGTAAGGAACATCTGGTAATGGACAAACAAGACTTACAAGATGCAGTAGACTTCGAAGTAGAGTTAGCGAAGCTAGTGTTGAAAGACAGGTCTTGGTCTCACGAGTATAAGTCCATGGCAGTGGTATCCGGAAAGTCGGATGCCACTGTTAGCGGTATCATTAGGTTGACTGATAAATGGTTACTTAGTGATGATCGCCCTGGGCTTGCGAATGACATCAAGCATCAGATCGCTCACTTAATTGCGGGCATCAGACATGAGCATACATTCACGTGGCAGTACATAGCAAACAAACTGTATGTGAAGTCTGACTTGATCAAACTCAAGGCTAAAGAAACTAAAGAGTGTGAGTACTGCGGTAAGCTTACAGTCTTAATCAACCCACCGCGATGCCATCAATGTAAAACCATTGAAGATGCTGTGACACTCAACCCTGATGTGGCTGCAGCAGTATTACAAAACCTAGGAGAGTTATAATGTTTATGAATGTAAAAGTAGGTCAGTTAACAGTGCACGATCACTCAAGAGATGCGATACGTGAAGCCAGCAGAATAGCAGATCTGATAAAGCAGGATGTCTACACAGTACAGGTCATCGGTAGAACTAAGCCTACTCCCTTTCCAAAGAATCACGGTAAGGAATGGTCACATGGAGATGATACTACATTGTTAATCAAGTATATGTCTGGCAAGTATACTCCTGAAGAGCTAGCACCACAGTATGAACGTACTACATGGTCTATCCAATGTCGTCTTCATACCTTAGGGCTAGGTAAAGTTGAAGCACGTGTTAACTACAGAGGCTGGTAAGATGTACGAATCTTGGAAACAACCTATCCAGCTGTCACGGATGGCACCGTGTATAGATATGAAAGGTAACAAGTCTACTCGTCGTGTTACATGGCGTGCAACAGCTAATGAGCTCAAGCCGGTTCTGTATGGCATCAAAGAGACTGAGAAGTGGCCTGCTGAAGGTTGCCACAAAGTCATGTACGATGGCATCATCTTCTGGGTGAATCCATTAGGTGAGAAGAAGATTGTAGACCATGGCTGGTATGTACAACACACACGTGAAGGTATGCACTCCAGGTTGATGTGTCAATGTCCACATTGCCCTAAAGAGATTAGCTATGGTAGACTTGCTCAACATTTGAAGGTGCATCACAATGAATAAACCTCATGTAGAAGCTAAGCAAACATATCCAATTAACACTAGTGAGATTGAACTGATACATCGTGTCTTTGGTGGCACTAAGATTATTTGCAAGTCTGTTGCCACTATAGATACTGGCGGTGGTGTGATGAATGATCTGTACGGCACTAAATGTGGTAAACTTATAGTAGTAGCTGAGTATCATGCATTCTTGTATAAGAATATATCAGACTATTATGATGGTGCTGATTACATAGCTACATTTGAGTGGAATATGCCATTGTATAGTATTCAAGAGTTAGCGGAGATGTAATATGAAACGATCAGTTGCATTTATTATGCTTTGTTGTATTGCTTGGGCAATATATAATATAGCAACAATGTAGAGTAAAAGGAGGAACCTAAATAGTTCCTCCTTTTTTTATTACTGGGCGTTTGGATGCATTAGTGCGTAACGTGCTATTAGTGCTTCAGATAGTGATACACTATTAAACTCATCACCAAGCATCTCAGTGATCTCAAATAGGTGGTCATTGTCTTCTTTACCACCCCAGTTCTTCAAGTATGTTCCTTCCTTATAACCATTGTCTTGTCTAAACCAGTTCAGGATATTCTTACCAACATACAGTTTGTATAAATCATTCCAAGTCATGCTAGCATGCTGCATTGCTACGATGAAGTTCTGTAATGGGAATATGTTCTGAGTAATCATAGCATAGCCTATACCTAAAACACATGTAATTAGGCCAGCTTCCTGGTTTTGTAAATCTTCCTCAGCTTTAAGTAGGTTCTCAAATAGTACTTCACTATCGCCATGATATTGTAAATGGTGTGCCAGGAAGAAGTGCCATATATCAATAAGTTCCATTGCAATGGCATCCCAGTTAGGTTCAACACCAATGTTCTTCCAGTGTTTCCAACCTACATGATCTATAATCTCAGCGCACTCCATATGAATACACAGGTTATAGTTGTGTCCTTTAGTTCGCCAGTCAGGTCCATCAATACGGACTTCTAACTGTTCTTGCATGCGAACCATCTCTTCTAGCTGTTTAAATTTAATCACTTACTTCTCCAAAAAGAAAGGCCCACACGAATGCAGGCCTTTCTATTATTTACACAAGATTAACTTACTCTGCTGCTTCTTCAGCTTCAGCTTCAGCTTCTTCAGCTGCAATACGTGCTGCTTCTTCAGCCTGAGCTTCATGATATGCAACAACAGCTGCTTCCAAAGCTTCAGGATCTTCAAGAGCTGCATCTAGGTCTTCAGTTGAAGCAAATGCCAATTCAGGAATTGGATACTCAGCTACAAAGCCACGAGCTTCCTCAAGTGAGTCAAGATGTTCTTGAATCTCTGTTGGAAGGACTTCACCAGCTGCAACTTGATCAAGCAATGCTTCTTTGCCTTTCTTGAAATCACGTTGCTGTTTGGTCCACAGACTGGTACCAAGCTTACACATTGTGTTCAGACCAGAAGCAGAGTTTGCTTTGGCACCAAACTCAACGAATTCAACAGGCAACCATACCTTGAAGTAGTAATCCATGATACCAACCACATCACCAGCTTCATTGCGATGGATAGCAGTAGCACCACCACCAGCACCTTTAGCTGACATGATCTCAACCAGTTCAGGCATGATGGTCTTAACCTTCTTGTCTTCATTTGCCAACAGAATTGCATTGATTGGCAGAAAAGCTTTCTTAATAGTCATTTGTAACTTACCTCGTAGTTTTAATTAAAGGACTCACTTTCGTGAGACTGTACTTTCAATGAAATCAATAAAATTAATTCCACTGAACATATATTATATCAAAAAAATCTACCAAAGTACACATAGTATTTGATTTAATTTTGATGGCAAGTCAGTAAGTAAAGTTATATAAAATGGTTTAATTTAATCAAATACTATGTGTACTTCAGTAGATTTTTGTGATATAATATATATTGAAAGCGAAGATCTTACTTAACCAAAGGAGTAACTATGAAGTGAAAACCAGTGCAACACGTAAGCTTTTACCAGAAGCTGATATAATTATACTAAAGCAAAGAGTGGAGTTTGGTGTTCCACTTAACAAGGCATGCAGACTGTTACATCCTGACATATCAAACGTTGTAGTTATACGACTAGTTAACTGGCATACTGAACTCCAGGAATGCTTGGACAATGAAGAATTTGAGAAGTATGACGGTATGCATAACAGTCTGTATCCACCATGGTTACCTCACGAACAACCTGATGAAGCTTGTTATAACGGTGAGTTCCCATATGGATATTGGAGTATAGAAAATGGGTGAGATGGCTGATTTACATGCAGATATGTGGGATTGTCCTGATGAGGACTGGGGATATGAACCTGAAGTTCTAATCGGTGTTAAAGTACTTCATGTAACTGAAAAAGCTATACTAATAGAATATAAAAATAAAACAGCGTGGTTTCCTAAATCTATTTGCTTTGTAGATGGTGATTGTATTGAATTTGAAGAATGGTTTAATCCTAATTGGGAAGTCTCACAATCAAGAACTAAAGTAAAACCAATAGAAGGTGACTATGTATGATTACAGACACAGGTCCATTCATTGATCTTGGATGGCGAACTATCTCATTAGGTGGAGAGCTAAAGCGGTTACCTAATGGGAAGAAAACAATACCAATCTTTGGCAAGAACTGGTTAGAGAATGCATTGAATGATGTAGAATTCAAGCCAGCACCATTAGGCGGAGTGGTTACAGGTAAAGAATCAAATATAATTGCTATAGACTGTGACAATACTGTTACGTATAATATGTTTAAAGCACTTGACCCTGAGTATGACTTTCACTTTGTATCTAAAGGTAAGCGAGATAAGAGTGGCGAGCTCCAGGAAAGTGGTACTATAATATATAGATACACAGAAGAGCTCATGGATAGCTTCAAGATAGCTAATGGTTCTATGGAACTGGACTTCTTATCTAATGGCCGTATGGCATACTTACCTACAGAAGCTAATGAAACTAAAGAACCTTGGGTACACCTTCAAATTGAAATGAATGGTAAACCTAAAGATGCTCCATCTGAAGTTATTGCCTTACTTAAAGCAATACAGACAGCGAAAGAAGCTAAGCCTTTAGTTCAATCAGCAGTTAGTCACCATAAGTTTAACCTTGCACCTCAAGTTGAGATGTTTGTTAAGACAGGTAAAGTGGCTAAAGCACTGTTCAAGTTGTTAACACCATACGACTTTAGAGACTGTGATGAATACAAACAGAATGGTTTCGTTGATCCTGCTAATGTAGAGGATGGTCGTGGAAGTGAATACCTAAGTAAGGTATCCGCTATCCTGGGTGCTGATGCTAGTGTTGATGTTGATCTATACATTAAAGCAATGCGAGAGATCAACGAGCAGTTTGCTGACCCAATGGCGGTCAAGCGTATCAATGCTACAATCATTGAACCTATGTGTGAAGGTGTAGCAACAGGTGCAGACGGTAATCCTATCTGGGAAGAAGATCCAGACTGGCAATCCTCTGTTATGACCTTCCTTACTAGATACAACACAGTGATCCATGTTTTCTATGACTACATGAGACGTGTCTATTATGTTATTGACCTAGCAGAAGAAGGTGTTCAACAGTTCTCTCAGATACAAACATTAGGTAATCATCTTAACAGCATTACCTTTGAGCGTATGAAACCAATAGAGATAACAAGTTCAGTACCTAATGTATTAGCTTCATCTCAACCAGAGAAGTTATTTGGCTTTCATACAGACGGTCTTAAAGAACTATTCAATACATTCGTGAGCACACCTGCTTACAAAGCATTTAAGGTACCAGAAGATTATGCAGAACATTATAAATTTCCGTCAATTACCCTTAAGTATTTGGAAACGTTGGTACCAGACGAACAAATGCGAAATTATCTACTCAGATTTCTTAGACGCAAACTTGACAAATTCGAGTATTCGCCTGTGGTGTTGTACTTTCTGGGCGTCCCAGGATCAGGTAAAGATACCTTTGTCTCACTTATCGAAGAAATCATTGGAGACAATTCTCTGGCTAGACCCACTGCTAAAATCTTCTTGGAAAAGAATAATGCATGGATCCTTGATAAACTCTTCATCCAGCTTGATGAATATGGTGATCAGCTTACGAGTTATAACGACAAGCAAGAAGCATTAGGTCTACTCAAGCAATATACTGGTAAGCCTCGCATTGCAATTCGTGTCATGAGAGAAGATGCTTATAGTTATGATCATAAGGTTACATTCATTATGACAGCTAATAAGAATCCATTGATGTTAGATGTAGATGATAGGCGAGTCGCCTTATTCAATACACCTAATACAATGCTTGAAGCTGATTGGTTATACGTAGAGGGTGGTATTGAAGCTGTGCATGATAAGCTTGAAGCTGAAGTGCGTGATTTCTGTTATTACCTCTCAACTGAAGTAACTAACTTAACGCTTAAAGAGTATATGACACCGCCTGTATCTAAGGATAAGGAACGGTTGATTGCTGAAAGTATGCCAATTGCTAAGAGGTTAGCATACTACTTGAAGACACGTAACTGGCGTGAGTTCAAATCATTAGGTGATCAATATGGTCCACGTGCTTTATGGGATCGTGTTGATCAAAGTAAGTTGCTTGAGTGTGATATAGTAGAATTATATGAAGAACTCAAAGGCTCAGAACCTGATCCACGAGCTACCTCTACAATGCGTCATGCTATGAGAGATATGGGCTTTGAAGCAAGTCGTACTACTCTACCAGGCGGTAGACATGGTTATGCTTACTTCATTCCAGGACTGAAACAAATAACATTAGTACCATCGGAGATAGAAAATGAGTAAATGGTTAGGTAGATTACTATGTCGTCTAAGACACCACAAATGGAAGATGTTTGGCGGTGGTTATACAGACATTCGATGTAAGCGTTGTGGTATTTGGTGGGATCAACAAGATGAATAACTTTCCAGAAAATGAAAATATGGCAACACCTAAGATGAAGTTGCCAATTAACTATGCTAAGTCACACTGGGCTGTACGTATACAAGCTAGAGAGCAATACGTAAGGAACCAGAAAGGGAGATGCTATCATTGTAAGTGTGTCCTAAGTAAGAAGCCACCTAAAAGTATTACTAACATACCATTGACTGCTCACTTGTTTCCTAAGAATTTCTTTGAGCATCCAGTGCACTTACACCATAGCCATAAGACTGGAATGACGCTTGGTGCTGTACACAATTATTGTAACGCCATACTTTGGGAATACCACCGAGAATAAGAAATTAAATCAAATACTATGTGTACATCAGTAGATTTATATGATATAATAGAATTTGTAGTGGAGACTTCTTCACTACGAACTGTAGAGCTGAAAAGCTCATTAACCAACCGAAAGGAACTGAAATATGTCTAATAAGATACAACCTATTGAATCGCCTGTAGGCACTCTTGAATGGTGCTTTATTGATGGCGACGGCAAACCTGATCTTCAAGGTGTACCTAAATATCAAGTTGATGTTGTTCTTACACCTGAACAAGCTGAACCGTTCAAAGCAATGGTAGCTGACTTCTGGAAAGAGAACAAACCAAAAGGTGCCAAAGAAGCTAAGTCAACGGGCGTCTACCCACATACTGTTAAAGACGAAGAAGCTAGCTCTCAAGCTGGTGAAAATGTTTATAAAGAAACAGGTAATACTGTCGTGCGTTTCAAGACAGGTACTAAGTATGTGAGTGGTGATAAGAAGATAATCAAAGTCTTTAACTCTAAAGGCAATGAAGTATCTCTCCATGGTAAGAAGATTGGCAATGACTCTCGTGGTCGTGCCATTGGTTCCATTGCTATCTACGACTTCAGTAAGGCAGCTCGTGGTGTTACTTTTTACCTGAACTCTGTTCAACTCAGCAAGTTTGTTGAATTCACTGGAAATGCTAATCCTTCTGGTCAGATTGATGAAGAAGAAGGTGGTTTTGAAGGTGTTGAAGGTGACATGCCTGGAGCAGTTGAAGATGAGTCAAGTGCGCCTAGCAAGCCACGTTTATAAGTAGCTAGCTCACCCCCGACTAGCTACTTTTCCTACCACCGCTATCTTAACGGTCTAGCGGTGGTAGGCTTTTTTACTTATGAGGTAACAATGTATAAATATGTAGAACTGGATGCGATCCTACCCAGTATAAAAACAGGACAACCACTCGCGTTTGATACCGAGACAGATGGCAAGTATGGAAAGATCTGCCTAGCTCAATTCTATCAAGCCCACTGGCCAGAGGTTCTTATGATCAAGAACCCAGAGCCAATCCACCTCATGTCTATCCTAGCACAACTAACTGACACCATGCTTGTCATGCAAAATGCTAGCTACGACATCACAACAATACAGCGACAAACAGGTAGTAGATTTATACCACCTAAGTTTGATGACACGCTTCTTCTGGCTCGCATTGCTTGGCCACAACTTCAAGGATACACTTTGGATGCACTACTTGAGATAGCACTCAGGTATGATCCTTATAAACGCCTTGGTATTGACAAGAAGAAGATGCAAAAAGCTGTATGGACTACACCTATCATACCTGCTCTACAACTAAGGTATGCAGCAATCGATGTATTCCACCTCTTAGATCTTTATGAACAAGTCAAGAATGCTAAGTTAGATTTTAACTACATGCTTGACATTGTTTCTTTACGTGAAGCATTAGATTGGCAGAATAACGGTCAAGCTATTGATGCTGAGCGTCTTCAAGAGATGTATACAGCTAATCTTAGAGAGATTGAATCTTATGATCTACCTATCAATGTTAACTCCTGGCAGCAAGTTAGACCTTATATTGGTCAGGATGAATCTAATGGGTTAGCTCTAGCGACGTTTGCTTTACAAGGCAATACTAAAGCACGTAATGTGCGGACAGTGCGTAGCTTACTTAAGCTCAATTCTTTCTTAAACAAGTTTGATAACCCAGAGGGTATAATCTATGGAGTCTTTGGCCCTTACGCTAGAAGTGGACGATACACATGTCAGAATGACAATCTCCAGCAGTCTCCCAGAGCTACTAAGTCCTTATTTAGTGCAAGGCCTGATAGATACATGCTGTATTCAGACTTCTCGCAGCTTGAACTTAGATCCATTACTGCAATTACGGGAGACCAGAGAATGGTTGAAACCTACAGAGCTGGTGGTGACATTCACGATCTCGTAAGAGATGAGTTAATGATTAGCAGACAGATTGCTAAGACTATTAACTTTAATGCTTTGTACGGTGGTGGTGTTGGTATGATGCGAGGTATCTTGATTAAAGATGCCGACATCTTACTAGACTTCAACGTGGTTGCTCGTGAGATGCGTAAATGGAAGAACCTCTTCCGTGGTGTTAGAGCGTGGCAAGAACAAGGTATTCGTGATTTCAATGGCGGACGCCTTGGTTCAACAGCTTGCGGGCGTAAGTATCGTGGTCGCATGATGACTGACCAACTAAATATTGAAAACCAAGGTACTGGTGCTGAAGTTGCAAAACTTGCTAAGCACTATATGTATCAGCCGTTGAAAGATTTAGACTGTAATATTGAGAACTTCATTCATGATAGTTATATAATTGATTCACCTAATCATCCGTCTGTTCACAAGAAAGCGTCTAAGATTATAGCAGAAGCAATGAAAGAAGCATGGCATGAAGTTAGTAAGAATCTGAGAGTCAAGGACCTCCCAATGCCTGTAACAGTTCGTGGTGGCTATCATCACGGTGATATTGAAGCAGGTTCCCACACATTCGAATTAAAGGTAGACTAAAATGAGTACTAAACAATATGATAAGTATTTAGAAGATGAATATAATAAGCAAGTAGGTGATGATGAAGAACTTTATGTACCTAATAAAGAGTTCAAAACAGTAGCTGTTCAATATCCACGATTATTAATTAACTATACATTTATGACATTCTTTGATTGTAAAGTTGGTGATAAAGCTGTAGTTTTTACAGGTGGTAATTGGAATGTTGTTAGCATCGTAGAAGTACATGATGAACCACAATTGTCTGGTGGTTATGCTTATACGTGGTTAGTACAGATAGTAGATCGTTCTGAATACGATAGACTGTGTATTGAATCACATGAAGGCATCCCATCCGTAGCGAGTAGATTATAATGCCTAGTCAATACGAAACAGACTATGCTGAGTTGGTCTCAGACATAATGGTGAATGGTGATGAAAGACCTACCAGGAATCATCCTACTAGATCTTTGTTTGGTAAGGTACTTACTGTTAACGAGTTATGTTACGGTGAGTTCCCTATCTTGCAAGGTCGTAGAATGTATCCTAGAGGTGTATTTGGTGAGTTAGCTGCATTCCTGAAAGGACCTAAGCACATAAAAGACTTCACTGACGAAGGTTGTAATTATTGGAAGAAGTGGAGTGAAGCAGATGGATCAATACATGTTGACTATGGTAACAGTTGGCTTGATTTTAACGGTGTTAATCAGCTTGAGGCTGTACTCTCTTCACTCGCGGAAGATCCTAACGGGCGCAGACACATTATCTCTGGCTGGCGTCCTGATCGTCTTAGTAGTCTGTCTTTGCCTTGTTGCCATCTTCTCTACCAGTGGTATGTAAACAACGGTAGTCTTGAGATGATATGGTATCAACGTTCAGTCGATACTATGGTTGGTCTCCCGTCTGATGTCATTCTGGCAGCAGCATGGAACGTCCTTATGGCTGATCAATTAGGTCTTGATCCTGGTAAGTTGGTATTCATGTTAGGTGACACTCACATCTATAAATCACATACATATGGAGTAGCAGATTACTTAGATGTAGTTCCTATGACTGATAATAATTGTCCACAGTACCTTCATGAAGGTACTCTGTACGATTTTAACTGTGACTCAATCGCCTTGATTGGTTACAATCCCTATAACCCTATCACTTTTGGATTACATTAATATGACTGAGAAACATGGAACTGATATACAAGCTACACTTGCTGAACGTGAAGTCCAACATGGTTCATTTAGTGACCATGCTTATATAGAGCAAGATTTACGTGAGATACTAGAGGCTAATAGCACTCATCTTCCAGCAGTTCATAAAATTGGTCTTGGTATGATACTGCATAAAATTGCTCGTATTCTGAATAGAGGTAATAATCATTCTGATACATGGCATGACATTGCTGGTTATGCGACCTTAGTAGAGCGAAGTATATTAGATGAATAAGTGGAACCTACGTTACTTTGGTCTAGCACTTGAAGTAGCTACATGGTCTAAAGATCCTGATAAACAGGTCGGTGCTGTCTGTGTTTCGCCTGACAAGCGAAGGATAGTCACAGGCTACAATGGTTTTCCTGTTGGGATTGAAGACGATGAAGCGGCACTTAATAATAGAGAGCTGAAGAACAAACTAATGGTACATGCCGAAGCGAACTGTATAGTCAACGGTGTTTCATCACTACGTGGTTGGACTATGCATGTAACTAAAGCTCCGTGCCTTGGTTGTGCTAAGCTTATTATTAATGCTAGAATTAAACGGGTTGTTTGTCCCTCTCCAGGTGGATCCTGGGAAGATGAACAACTATTTGCAATAGGTCTTCTTAAGAAGGCCAATATAGAGGTAGAATTTTATGAATAGTAAATATGATATATATGAAGATGATTGTGCTGTATTAATAGCTATGTCAGCTTTATTAAATGCTGAAGTTGAAGGTATGAAAGCTCTCAATACTGAACGAGCTAATAATGGTATGACTATAGCATATAGCGAATATCTTTTTTCTGAAGCTAGCAAACCATTAAAAGAATACTTAAAAGGATTGGAAAAAAATGATTGACGATAAAATTGTATTACGACCAAGTTCATTAGATGAGTTTGCTCAATGTCCACAGAAGTGGCTTCGCACTTTCATTAACGGTGAGTCATCCTATGTCAACAGCAGAGCAGCGATTGGAACAGCAATCCATGCAGGTGTTGAAAACATGTGGAATGACTGTATTCAAGTTAAGCAGAAGATCAAGTCGCCAAGCGCTATGGCTGATGCAGCAATGGAAGCTTGGAAGGAAGAAGAACAGAAAGGTATGCGATATGACAGTGGTGAGACTGAAGGCTCTTGTGCCAAAGAGATCATCACTGGTATGGATACATATATTGAAGATATTGTTCCTTGGGTAGACATTCCAACACATGTTGAAGTGCGATATACTGTTAACCTTGAACATGACTTAGTTGAAGGCATCTCAGGTCTTATGGACTATGTAGATACTGATAAGGGTATCATTGCGGATGTTAAGACTGGCAAGAGAAAGCACAATGTGACTAACTCTTCCACTCAACAATCCATCTACAAATACTTGGTTGAAGCTAACGGTGTGAAAGTTAACTGGAGTAACATCCAAAACGTAGTACTTAAGAAGAAGCCTGAAGGTCATGTCATGGATTGCCATATAGACATACCTAAAGCAAAATCTTTAGTGAATACGTTGCTTGACACACTGGACGTGTACCTGACAGACACTGTTGATCCTAACATACTGTTCAGAGGTAACTCTAAGTATTGGTTATGTTCACCTAAGTACTGTGCTTATTATAGTAGTTGTAAATTTGTAGGAAATTGATATGAAAACACTATTAGGCGTATCATGCTTAATAGCTCTCTGCGTAATGTGGCCACCACTAATCCTGGTGGTCATATTCGTGTGGGCTATGTCATGAATCATTTTCACTTTAGCGGCAATATTAACATAACTGAAATAGATGTTTGTGATGGTAGAGGTATCACTACAAAAATAGTACTTAAAGAACCTATAACAATTAAACCAACTGATAGTCTAGCAGTACAGTATGATGAAATGACTAGAAAAGTTGTATTGTGCATTAACGGTGAACCACATGAAACCATATGATCATCAACTAGAGTTAGCTAATGAAGGCTATGACATACTGAAAGAACACATGATAGTGTATCTTGCTACAGAAGAACGCACAGGAAAGACTCTTGCATCTATATTGATAGCTGAGATGTGTGACAATATCAAGTCTGTATTAGTCCTAACAAAGTTAGGAAAAAACAGGAAAGTAATAAAAGGCTGGAAAGACACACTTAAAGCGTTTCCACATGACAAAAAGTACACTGTTGTTAACTACCATCAGATGTACAAAGTTAGTCGTCATGATCTTTTAATACTAGATGAAGCACACAATTATATCAGTGGTTGTCCTGATCAGCCTGCTATGCATAAGCATATACAACAATGGCTTAGTCCTCAAGTACCTATTATATACTTGTCAGCTACTCCACATGCTCAAGGCTATCAGATGTTGTATCATCAGTTTTCACTTAGCACATGGTCCCCATGGCGAAGGTATAAAAACTTTCGTCAATGGTTTAGTCATTACGGTATTCCTACTGATATATACGTTAATCAGAAGAGACGTGCTATATACACTAATACACATGAAGATTTAGTCTTACCTGATATTAACCATCTCTTTATAACTAGAACGCGTAAAGAACTTGGTTTCCCTCATGAGCCTATTGATAAGCTACATTATATAGAACTTGATCAAAGTACTAAAGAGATATATAATGAGCTCATAAAAGATAAGGTTTATGAATGGGGTGAGAACGCTTTAGTATGTGATGTGCCTATTAAGTTGCGGTCATCATTACATATGCTTGAAGGTGGTGTAGCTAAAACTCATGTCTCAGCTGTAAAAACAAATGGTGAGGCGTACTTAAAGCCAGTATTTCACATATTTAATAATACAGAGAAGATTGACTATATTATGTCCACATGGGGTGATACAGAAGACCTTGTGATCTATTATCAATACATCGCAGAAGGAGCTAAGCTTAGGTATTATTTTAAGAAAGCACATGTACTTCAAGGTACTTCTAATGCAGAAGGCATTGATCTAGCTCATGTAGAAACTATTATAGTCTATTCACAGGACTTCTCTACAGCACGACACTCACAACGTAGAGCAAGACAAGCTGCGAAGCACCGAGATAAACCAATTACAGTACATTTCCTGTTAGTTAAAGAAGCTGTTAGTGCACAAGTGTACAAGACAGTGTCTATTAACAAGCAGAACTTCGTTGACTCAGTATTTGAAAGGAAACTATTATGAAAGTAGAAAAATTCATTGGTGGTCTTATACTTATGGTATTAGGCATTGCTACAATATTTTGGTTAATAGATCAGGTGATTGCATGAAAGGCATGAAAGGTCAAGTAGTCCATCCAGACAAGCTTAAATTCCCACTTGGTGCGGAACGCAAGTTCGATGGTGTTAGGTTACACACGTTTGTTAGAGACGGTAAGGTTAGGTTCTACACGTACAACGGCAATAGGATACCACTTCCTAGGTTAGAAGCTCAGTTAGCTAAAGCACCTACTAACACCATGCTGGACACTGAGATAGTATATAGAGACGGTTCTATGAAGTACCGTTCTAAGGTGTCAGGCATGATGAACTCAGCAAGGCAAGGCGGACGTATTGATGAGCGTGAACTAACACTACACGCCTTTGACTCTATGCCCATACATGAATGGGATGCTAAGAGATGTAGTCAATTGTCTGTAGCACGATATGCTGAGACTATGAAGATAGTACACGGTCTTGGTATGGACGCTCAAGTTAACCACGCTACAAGTCAGATAGTTAGGTCTGTAGAAGAAGTAGACAAACTGTCAGAAGACTTGTGGTTAATGGGCTATGAAGGGCTGATGCTTAAGGAGTTTAACCATAGGTATACGTTCACTAAGTCACGACTGTGGGCTAAGGTTAAGCAAGTCAAGACAGCTGATCTCATGTGCTACGACACGACAGAGGGTACTGGTTGGGCTGAGGGTTTGATTGGTGCACTTAAACTAATGGGTATTGTTGAAGGCAAGAATATCAAGGTTAAGACTGGCTCAGGTCTCACAGTTAATGATAGGCATAGACCAGCAAGTTATTATGTCGGCAACACTATTGAGATGAAGTATAACTCAGTGACTTGTGATGCTATTACAGGTCAGTATTCACTCTTCTCTCCTCGCTATGTGATGGTGAGATTTGACAAATGAAAGAGCAAGCAATACAAGCCAAAGTACTGAAGTTCTTAAAAGGTAAGGGTTTTGCTAACTGTAAGATCATATCAGCTAACAAAGCTGGTATACTTGATATAATAGGTTGTGAACCACCACATGGCAGGTACTGGGAAATAGAAGCGAAGACGCCCACTGGGAAGGCGTCTAAGCTTCAAGAACATAGAGTCAGAGAGATACACCGAGCCGGTGGTGTATCTTTCATCTTCTATGGTTACGAGGACTTTCTAGTTAAGTTTAATGAGTGTACCGTCGTCCATACCAATAACGACGTAACCCTTGTTGATTAACCTTGCTTTATCAGTCTTACTAAGTTTAGTTAAGTCAGTACCATCCTTAATGATTTTAGAAGCAACTTCTGCAACTGCTATACGATGAACTGGTATACTGTCTGTCTCAACAGCACCTTCACTGTTTTGTGCAGACAGTCTACCACTCTTATCTTTGAACACCTTTATCTTAGTGTCAACCCTACCAGCATGCTTCTCAGCTGCAGCTTGTTCAGATAGTCTCTTTAGTGCTCCAGTAAGAGCAGCATCTTCCTTCGCTGTATCTAATGCATTCTGCACGTTAGTTGGATCCAACGGATCTTTTAGTAACTTAGTAGCAATCCTAACTAACGCAGAAGCATCACCTCTTGAAGTACCGGCTAACGTAGAAGCCTTATTGAAGATGGAACTGGCAATAGCAAACTGTGCTCTTACAAAAGGATTAGTTGTCAAGTAACTAGTGAACGCATCTTCTGTGATCGTGCCTTTAGCAGCAATAGACAGTCGTACATCATTCTTGTACACCTCACCAAACATCTCGGCCATCTCTCTAACAGCTTTTGCTTCCGGCCAAAGGAATTCAAAGTGTCCTAACTCTTCAGCTAACTGTGGAAACATGATTGCTTCAAAGCCTTGGCCTTTATTGAACGTGTGTTTCTCAACTAACTTGTTCATTACTAGAGCTTCTACCTTAGGTTGTATCTCTAGTGGTAACTGCTTAACAAATGACTGATATGAACCATCTAGTGATCTACCGAACTTAACTAAAGTATTCGCAACCTTCTCTTCATCAAGCCCTGTAGTATAATACTTACTACCTTCTTTTCTGGTTAGCGTTCTATATAAGCCAGTCTTCTGAAGCTCATGCATCTCTTTAGCATCCATCAAGGCTCCCCAGTAGTTTTCTAACCACTGCTCGCCGCCAGGACCCATACGTTTGGACACAGCTTCTATCTCTTGGTCAATGCTTTCTAACATGCCATTAAGCTGGTTCCTAGTGTACTTTGGATTTCTTGGATCATCATACAGTTGCTGTACTTTATCACGGAAATCTAGTAAGCCACCAAAGGAGCGATCATCTGACTCCATACGAAGCTTCTCTAACTTCTTAGCAACTGATAGACCTTCAACTCCAGGTATTGAACCATCATACAGTTGATTGATGTAATCCTCTTTCATGTTAAAGCCGTAACCAGGTTCATACTTCGTGGTCTTGACTTTGTTTTTGAACTGAGGTAATACATTAGCTTTATTACCAGCACTATAACCTGCTGGTGTTAAGTCATTACCTGCTTGCTTCACTTGAGCAAGATTAGCCTCAGTCTCTTCAACCCATCTAGGTATGGCTTCAAGCAACTCCTCAACTGTATGTTTCTTACCGTGTACACTTAGTAGATCTTCTGTTACCTTACCCATCATGATAGCACGGTCGTGGATGTCATTACCAATAACAGCACCAGCACCAGGATTTTTATTAGCTATACCTTTTACTATCTCATCACCACCAAATCTAGTAACTGGTATAACTGCAATGGCCTGCTCTTTCTCTCTCTTCGCAGTTGTCTTAACGTATCTTCTTGGACTGTACCAAGCACGCTCTAATACAGGTGCCTTTTTATTATTTAAGTGCTCCCACTTCTTAACAACCTCTCTTATCTCTGCTTTAGAAAGACCAGTCATTTTATTTAGTATATCGAAAGCACCTTCTACGTTACCATCAATTAAGTGATTGTAACCTTTTATTAACTGTTTTGCAAGTCCACCACCTAAAACACCAACGCCTATACCAATTGCATCACCAACAATAGATAGTTCTGCTGCACCAATAGCTCTATCAACCGTAGTCTTCCAGTTGAAGTCTTCTTCTTGCCTAATATCAACTTCAAGCTGATCAGCCAATGAACCAGTTACAGCACCTACCATTGTCCAACCACCTATAACACCCCATTGTACATATTTAGCAGCTGGATGTGGAACGCCGTTAATCCATCTTGTCATCTTCTGAGCTTTCTGAGCACCATACATAGCACCCATTAAACCACCAACATCCATGTACTTTTCACCAGCTATACTTTGCATAGTAGATGGTGTTGCTGGCCACCAGAGTAACTCACCAGTCTCAGGATGCGGTAACTTAACGTACCATTCGTCAGTTGCTAATGTCTGGTTACCAATCTTCTGACCTTGACCCTTCTGTAACTCTAAACCATTCTCAGCACCTTTCTTAACAACAAACTCAGTTAGTTTCTGATCTTGGTCAGCACGCCATGCGGCAGCCATGTTGTTACCAAACCCTTTAGCCATGAAAGAAAAGATCTTCCAGTTGTCTCTCAGGTTGACGTAGTCAGCAACTTGACCAGTTATCTCATTTAATGAAAGTCTCTCAGAATCTATCTCAGCTTGAAACTCTGCGTACTCTTCTGGATTATCTTTCCAGTATGCTTCTTGATAGATAGCATCAATACCACTAGGAGTGCTAGGATCAACCTCTAATTCAATAGCAATGTCTTTGATAGTGTCAGGAGTCAGTGTCTTATAACTAAGACCTCTGCCTCTACTTATATCATCTCGCATTAGATCATATTGCGATGCTAACGGTGCTGCTCTGTCATCACTACGTGGTCCTTCATGCGTAGCAAAATCAGCAGGATCCATTCCTCTAATTTTATTTTCAAATGCTTCTTGGTAATAAGCATCAATTTCTTCTGGAGTAACACCATGAGCTATAGCATCTTCTTTACGAGCTGCTTCATCTGTATCAGTTTTAGGATTCTCTGCTCTATATGCTTCGTATTCTGCTGGAGTAATGCCATTAGCAAGTGCTAACTCTCTTTCATCTTCCATATCTGTATTAGCAAATGCAGGTACAGTTAAAACACCAGAACCACCAGTAACCTTAGCTACTTTCTTTCCTGTAGGAAGTTTCATTTTTAAGTATCCATCTTCTTCAACTATTTCACCTTTGAATCTCTTAGCTAAGCTCTTGAACTTATTATACCAGATGCCACCTTTCTCATATTGTTTCTGTGGTCGATTACCTCTACCTATATAACCAACACCATCAGGTTTTGATGTAAGCCATACTTCTGTCTGGCCATTTTTAATAGCATGTACAATCTCTTCTTGAAGCGCTTGCTTCTGCCAATCAAAGTCCAACCTAAACTTATTTGCATCGGGAAACTTCTCTAACGGCTTAAGCTCTTTCATACCGTCGTCAATCTTCTTATTGAAGAGTGTGTTTGCTTCAGCAATAAGATTAATTTTATCTTCTATATGAATAATATCGTCAGCTTCTTTTATAATATCTTTAAAGTCTTCATGTCTCTTAGCACCTTTATATGGCTGTAGGTCTACACCATACTTCTCGCTAAGTTCACTAAGAGTTTCTACTACTGCATTTGCATTGAGTTCGCCTTCTTCTTTAGATATACCTCGACCGCCAATAATACGAGCTTTGCGTTCTTCTGGAGTGACACGATACTTAGTAGCATCTTGTCGTTCTAATATCATCTCGCCTCTTTCACGAGCAAGGTGCTTTTTATAGATTGAGTCTAAGTTCTTAGTTTCATCTATAAGATCGCGTACTTGCGGCATTGTTCTGTTAATTCTATTAGCGATCTCTTCTACTACTTCAGTAGATGCCTCTAAATATTGATTATTATAATTAGCCCTTAATTCTGATAAGAATTGTACAGTTTCATCTGAATAGCCTTTACCTATTGCTTTATCAGGCCATAATTGATGAACTAGTGTATCTCTTACATTAGTTAGACTATAATTATCTTTGATTGCTATATTAAAGCCAATCTCATTATTAATCTCTTCTATGACCTTGTTGTTTGTTTTATTTCTCAGTTTTATAATTTCAGGACTATTAGTATTATAACGACTAGTACCTCCAGGACCTTTTAAACCAACGACATCAAAAGTCATATCCGCTGCAACTGGACCTTCTTTCCACTCATTTATAGCTTTAGCCCTATTACCTGCCATTGAATTGGATATGTCAGATTGCACTTCCTGAATGCGATGTACACCAGCTTTGGGACTGTCTGTACGTGTAAAGAATATACCACCCCAGTTGTGTACATCTCTGTTATAACCCTTACGATCTACTGTTGGATCGTTATAAGCTTTAATAGCATATGTAGCATCATCAGTATCAGGCAATGTTGCTTCTCTAAATGCATCGGCTTCAAAGTCGTACCTAACATTACTTTGTACTTGACGTGTATTATAGTTAGGTATAGTGATAGTCTCATCACCAGCTTCTACATGGACTCTTAGATTGTCATAAGACTGTTGAAGTTTATCTAAATGCTCTATTTTATCAGGATCTCTTTCAACAGCTTTAACGTCCATAAGAAATCTAGCTACTGATTCTGGATTATCAACATCTGGTGGACGCCAATTACGTTCATTTGCTATACGCGCGAATTCTTCTCCAGCATTGTCTACAAACTCTTGAGTAGTTCTAGTGAGATCTATTGTCTCAACAGTAGTTCTACTGAGATTATGGATATCAGTTTGCAAGTCTAACAGTTCTTCGAAGTTCTCAGCGGTGCCAAACTCTAACGTGCCATCATCTAATTGTGTTTTAATAGCTTCAACATAGTCATCAACATTCTCTAACTCGACAGGACCATCCCAACGTACACCAAAAGTATCAATTAGTCTATTAAGACGATCACGCATAGCTCTAGGGTCTGAGCTATTAAAATCAATTAAGCGTAGTTTAAGATCTTCAAGATTTTCAGAGGAGTCTCGAAGTTTCTCTAGTTCTTCACTGTAATCTGGGTCCCATCGCTCTTCTAAGAAGTCCCCTACTTCAGCTTGCCTGTTATATAGTCGATCTAACGCAGTATCAATCCTCTCTACATCCACTGCTTCATTGTCATCAAACCCCATTACATCTTCCCACTCACGATGTAAATTATCAAAGTTATACGTGTTATGTGCGCGTACTACATCTTGCATTTGTATGCTTGCTTTAAGTTCTTCAGCTTCTTCAATATACTCCATGTGCACGCCTTCACGTATTTCATCTCTAGCTGCAGCTGCATCATTTACTTGGAGTTGTTGCCTTTGTATATAACTATTTATATTATCAATGGTTAGTTCACCATGATCGTAATCCCTAGTTACATATCCTTCTTGTCCTAGTAAGTCAGTCCAATGTTGTTCAGTATCTGGAGAATAACCTACACCGTCTATTGTATATGGTTTACCTTTAACTTCTGTTACTTGCCAACCATCAGGTCTACCATTAGTTTTATAGTATTCTTGTAATTCAGGAGCACTTGAAATTTTATTTTCACTAAATAGTTTCATATTGTTTGTCGCACGATTAATTTCTTCGTGTTTCACTTTACCGACAGCACTATTCACTATTTCATTAGGATTACCTTTAGGACTATTTTGTGTAAACCAATCAAGATGTTCTGCCCAAGCTGACTTAACAACTACACCTAACTTTTTAGCAGGAATTATTAATGCACTCATGCTGGCGCCTCATTCGTATTAGTTGGAAGTTTATTTTGTTGGCTCATATTCTTACTGTCGTCGCCACCTGATGGGTTTGCACCTGATGTTCCGTGAGCAATCTGTGCTGCTCCTTCTTCAGTTGGTACATCCTGGCTAATCATCTGCGCTGTCTCTTCAAAAAGTCTTGAGATCTCTGGAGAGTACTTAGTCTTCATTGTCTTCAAAGTGAGTGCAGAAATCTTAAAGAAGCCAGCAGGATTAACCTGTGCCATCATTTGACCCATCTGACCAGACATTACAGTCTCAAGCATAAGTTGAGTGCGTTCGTCTTCATCATTGTAGTTAACTGCTTCAATGCGAATGTCATGCTTTGAGTAAGCCAGTTCACTATTTGGATCAGGTACTGGTGCGAAGATCAATGCACCGTCATCACCAATCATTGGCTTGCCATCTTCAGGATCATATACTTGCTCAAAGATTGGTTCCATGATAGCTTGACCAGTCTCTTGATCTATCTGACCAGACCATTTCTCAAGTGGCTTATTTATCTGTATGAACCTTTGTCCTACTATGTCATCAGATACTCTCAAGACTTGATCAGCAGTGAAGTACTGTTTAATTAGTGCTGATATATCCTGACCTAACAATTGATAGAAGTGTTCAATGCGCACAGTTAGGTAACGCAATGCCATGATTGTAGCATTCTGTTGTAGTTTAACCTTACGACCACTATCTGAAGCAAATGCCATGCCTAAGAATGAATCATTGATATTCAGTACACGTTGTATGCGATCAAAAGCTTTGTCAATGATCTGATACTGTTCAATGGCATCAGCTGTTAGGTTTTCAACCCTTATACCTTGTAGTTTTTTCACTGGTATGACGCCATTAACTCTATTAACAGCATCTGTGAACTTAGCAACATCTTTAACAGATGTAGTCTCTACGAACACCTTTTGAGAGTTCGCCATCAACTGCAGCTTAATTAGTGCTTGGTTGATAGCTTTCTGAGTTTCTAGCACTTCATGGAAAATCCCATAGTACTCTTTGTAAGTGGAATGTTGTAACTTGACAACCCGGTAATCCCACTTAACTTCCTTGTATGTGATTTCCTTGCGTTCCAGCTCTACTTCATTGGACCAGTAGATAGACCACCGTTTACCCGCATCATCCTCAATAACAGTATGAACTACGAGATAGTTGTCAAATACTTTATAACGACCATAGAAGCCAAGTTCACCAAGACCCATATAGTCGTAATCTGCTTCAGGGATCGCTAAATCATTGTTATTTGGTTCTAGCAGTCTCAGCTTAGCTTCACCAAACATCTTGACTACAGACTCCTTAGGGAGCCATTTAAAGCGATGTAAGAATCTTCCATCACTATAATCAACTTTAGTACTCAGTGGATCAAGAATGAGTTCATAATCAGGTACGCTTCCAATTCTGATACCGTACAAAGGACGACCGAACTGATCACGTTCACCTGTCTTATATGGTTGTTGGCGTGTACACATCAAGCCGGAGATCATACCACCTAACTTAATTTGATCGCCTTGTACGTTCATGTGATTAACATCAAACACAGAAGAGATAGTATCCGTAACTAATGATGCAGTAGTTGAGTCTGAATATTGGACGGGATCAGCTACTGCTGTGTTCACAGTAGTTGAGTAGTAACCGACTAACATACGACTGAACAACTTAACAATGTTGAACGTCTCTACTGGTTGTCCACGATTTATTAGTTTGTTGATTGCATCGTCATTCCACTGTCTGTTGTGGTACATGTTCCATGCAATCTCAGCTTCGTGCCTGGATGCAGAATACTCATCGTATCCCAACCAGAAACTGTCTCTGAGTGTTTCAATATCAGTTTTCATTCAGGCTTCTCCTGAGTTGTTTTATCTGGTGGGTCCAAAAACGCTTTTATATACGCTTTACGTTCTGGTGTGAGCGCTATTTTTTCTGTACTAGGAGGTGTAGTTATTGCTGTCTCTGGAGTATCATTAGCTACAGCATCAATCATACTAATACGATGATCAAGCTTATTGATAGCATCATCTAATTGAAGTTCGCCCATACCTGTACGCCATTTCATAACATACCGGTTTTCCATCTCAGCTATAGCATTGTAACTCTGCTTCTGTTGCATTAGGTTCTCTCTAAGCATTGTGAGAACTGGACCGATCTGCATGCCCATAGAACCAAATGCTTCAGCGAAACTCTTAAGCTCACCAGATGGAAGCACTGAACCAAATTGTGCATGTCGTGCCATGTTGCGATACAATGCATAAGCTGCAGCAGCGGCAGTATTATCTGGAGCTTCTTCATAGATGTACTTCTTAGCACCGAACCACAAGTTATCTAAGAGACCAGTTTCTTTCTTAGTTAACTCACCAGCTTTATCACCTAAGTGAGTAAGATCTCTAATACGCATTAAGTGTTTCTTTGCGTTGGTGTCTAGCTTAGCATCACCGTAATTCTCAAGCTCACGTACCTTTGTTTCAATCTCATCATACTGGTCGTTACTGAGATTGCTAATATCCATGTCCAAGAACTTCATATCTTTCAGTGACTTCTGAGCTTCAGTTGCTAAATTACCAAGTTTCTGTTTACTAGGCATTGATAGATTTTTATACTCTGTTACTACTTCATCATACCGTTCATTAAACTCTTGATCACCCTCAAATATACCCTCTGCAGCTAACTTGTTAACAACATATCTTCTTTCATTTGACAGAGCGCCACTTGAATAAGATTGTCTACCAGTTGTTCTAAGCTCTTCATATCTTTCTTGGTAAGCTTCTATGAATTCTGGATCATCAGGTGGTACATCAGGGAAGTTCTGTTTAGTTTCATTGAAAGCTTGGATATTCATCTTATCAGTAGGTAAACCAACAGAAACTAACATCTCTTTTGTCTTAACTAATGTCTGTCTCTCAATCTCCCGTTGAGTGGCATAGTCATTATAACCACCAGCGAACTGTTTCAAAGCATCCATGTCACCAAAACTAACAGTACCATCTTTCTGAGTAATCTTAACGTACGAGCCCTTTACATCAGGATCTTCTAAGATCAACTTCTGATGTGCTTTACTCACACCCCAGTCATCCATCATTGGAATGTCTGTAGTATTGATTCTATCTACACGTGACACACCACTAAAGAGTGAAGCACCACGAGCATCAAGGTCTGTGAGCAACTGGTTAAAGTGCTTCGTATCAAACTTGTCAGCATCATACCGTTGAAAAGCTTGATATGTGCTTTGTAAATTTTGATTCCTCTTTGCTTGCTTCAATTCACCAAGAGCAAGTTCTAGCTGTTGACTCTGAATCTCAGATTGATTCTGATAGTCTTGCTCTGTAGGTCTTGTCTTCTGCAACATCTTAAGTTGCTGATCAGACTTCTCTTTTGAAGCATAAGCTTCTGACCGTGATGCGAAGGTCTCAGGCGACATACCTCGAGACATTGCTTGAGCACCAGCGGCTCCTTTATAACTACTTGCTAAGCTGCTCATCCTACTACATCTCCTGTATCTGGGTTAGCTTTTTTCGCTCTATGTGCTGCATACTTATCTAAACCAGCTTGTGCTAATTGTGTGACTGAATCAACTACTGCACCTGTCGCAATACCAGCATTCTGTGCTGTCTGTTGTTCAAGACCCGCTGATCGTGTCTGCTCGCCACTTAATGCTTTACGCATGCCTTCATCTGGGTTCTGACCTAATCCAACAGATAAGAAAGCTGATTGCTCTTTTGCTATTTCCATTGGAGCCTCTGCTCTAATCCTAGCACGTGCTTCAGCTGAGTTAATGGCTATATTACTTTCAATCTGTGCTGTCATGCCACTCATATCAACATTACGTTGTGCCATACTCTCACTGAAGTTCTTCATTGAGATTGCTTTCTCTTTCTCAAAGTTCGCTAACCCTTTAGCTATTTTAAGAGTTGGCGTTAGTGTTTCATAGTAAGCAGACAAGCGGTCTTCAACACCGCCGTAAGTCTCTTCCCATTCAGCTAGCTTTTCTTCTTCAAAAGCCATTCTACGCTCGTCTGCTGCATCAGCTCTTTTATCTGCTCTCTTAGCAGATTTAGATGCTTTGTTTGATGCATATACAGTACCGGCTAAACCAAGCGCGGCACCACCTACTACTGCAACTGTCATGATAATGCCTCCAGTGCTTCATATGAGGGAGCAGTATGCTCATCCTCTAATTGTTTAATATCTGTGATGTCATTCTTGTTAGGATGTATACTAGCATACCATACATCAGTAATAGCATAACCAGCTTTCCTGCCTGTCTTTGACTTAAAGATGAACGGAGCTTCAGCTACTATCTTTTCACCAAAATCATTGACAACTGAAACAGTACCTTTAAGTACTATATTCAATGCTTCATGTTTGTGATGTGCACCAACTAACACATGACCTTTAGGAATGAACAATGTACGCAAGTATACTCCAGGTGCAAAGAAGTGATCTGTGTATTCTCGCATGTCTGTTGTAATTGCAGGTACACTTTCTAATGCAGTCTGTAAGTTAGTTATTGTGTTAATTGCTAAATTGTTCATGTTGCTATAATTCCCGTACCTCGTAATGCTGTTAATAAGTTGTTGAACTTTTCTGCATTAGCTACTTCTCTTGCATCTAACGCTTCAACTTCTGCTTTTGTCGGTGGACCACTATATGTAAGAGGAGTTGTATTTGCATCAACTATAGTGTCTGGCGATTTAAGAGCATCAATCTGAGCTGTAGCTTCTTCTAATATCCCTGCTATAAGTTCAGAAGTAGCACTATCAGCGCTTAATGCACTTTCAACAATAGCGAGTACTTGTTTCTCAAGTGTGCTTAGTTCACTATTAGTTTTAAGTAAATCAGAAGCAGATACGTATGGATCACCACCACGTCTACCTAAGACTATGTCTATTTGTTCTACTAAGCGTACTAAGAACTGTCTAGTCTGCCCAGTCTCTTCTACTGTTGGTGGTACAGCAATTATTGATTCATTGGTTTGCATCGCCGTCCTTCCATTGTATCTCGTACACAGTACCAGTACCTCTTACTTCAAATTGTATAGAGTAACCTTGACTTAGTTTCTCTGGTACTTTAATTTGGTGGTTACCATAGTTAGTTTCTAATACTCTAGTAGCTACTAGTGTCTTGTCTATATAAATGTCTACAGTTAGTTCACCTTCACTAAAGACATAGATGTTCTTGTACATTTTAGGTATTGAGAATGCTCTACCTATATATTCTGGTGAACGGTAAACTAATGGTAACAGTGTTGCGGATGACTCAAGTTCATGAAGTGCACTGGCAGTATAACCATACAACACATCATTAGCTTTATTGAAAGCTTCTATGTTGTATTGTGTATTCTTAATAACATTACGACCTAAGTCAATTAACCAGCTTTGATCGTCTGTAGCTAAGTAGTATCGCTCATCATACACTACAGCATTAACACTTGTTGATAAGTCAATCTTATCTAATGCCTTACGGGTCACTACTTGCACTTGACCGCCGTTAGATATACATATACCGTCTGTACTAACCCACCAAGCTGCACCATCAATATTAACTACTGTGTCGCCATTGATACAACCTTGACTACCAGTTAATAACTGTTGAGCTAGTGACAAAGGACCAGAGCCAGTGACTAACCAAGTTTCAAACTCATTAAACACTAATACACCCATCTGTGTCTTAGCTAGTCCTGTGATTGTTCTTGGAAAATCTAAGAAGTACGTTTGAGGCCAGCTGTTAGGTTCACCAATAGGAGTAAACCTTAATTTATCTCCATCAGCTGCAAACAACATTGAGTAAGACTCCATCATCCAATGTATGTTTTCAGGTGGTGGATAGTTGCCTTCTGAGTCCAGCAATGTACCATCTATCTCATCATCAGCTAATGAATCAACATATTGTGTTACACCAATGGCTAGATCTGTAACTCTAGTAAATGTTGTTAGTGCACCACCAATGCGATACAATCTCTTTAAATCTACTTGAGGATCAGCGACTGGCACTTCAAGATTAGATACAGTTATAATACCATTCTCTACTTCTATTTCTTCAGAAATGACTGGTACAGACTCTGTGCTATCTACTGTATTGAACCAAGTTAATGCATACTGATATACACCATCTAAGCTAGATGGTAAGTAGTTTGCTATCTCATCATTAGCGCTAATGTCGTATATCTGATCATAAAATATTATTGGTACGCCTTCATATACCTTACGCCAGTAGTTATCAAACAACCTAAATATAGCTATAGTCGTATCAACATTCGTATCTTCAACTGTTACTCGTATATCATTAGTTAAGTACTCTGGGTCACCTTCATTATATACACTTGTCACTTCTACTTTAAAGATATTATCGGAAGGGTAATATGAGCCAGAGGCAGTTATATTAACTACTCTGTATTGTAGGTTAATGCCTGCAGGAATATCGCCAGCTACAGCTGTATTTGGAAACAAGTCAACTCGTGTAATCTGTGACTGACTTGGAGCTTCATCACTAACTACACCTGTAGGTATTACTGTAGGACCTACTATACCCATCAACCAGTTATTACCGTCTACAATCTTAGTACTAAAGCCTGTACGATTGCCAATATACAAACGCTCTTGAAACTCTACCCAATCCTTAGGATCATCACTAAAATACCAAGCTAACTCAGTCGTAAAGAAGTGACCCCATTTCTTAGCATTAAGTACAGCTTCTGTCTTGTCGTGCAGAGGTGTAATCATACCAGAGACGTGATCCATGTTCTGATTAACAACACTTTCCTTATCTGCAATCAAATGAGCAGCAGGTGCTACATTTAATCCACCATTGAATACACTAATCTTAGGCATTACGTTATAAACTCCACAACTCTATTCATCCAAAACTGTAAGTTAGGATTTTTGAAATCATGGCTGTGTGGACCATGACTAGCAAGATTAGTGACTCTCCTAGATTTAAACCCACGAGCTCCAGCTAATCCAAATGGATGGTACAAAGCTAATGAACCAGCTATAATCGTGTAATCTTGTGGTGAGTAGATGCAATACAATTCTGTAAGGATGCTTACCTTAGCGAATCTATGCCAGCGACTCATAGCAGGGCGAAACATAAATATAGCCCTGAAGTTTATAGCTTTAGCTGCAATTACTGTCTTAAGACAGCCGTAGCTATGGCATATTACTACGTCACCATCTTTAGCTACCTCAATAATATCTAAAGCATCGCGGTGAGCATGAAATCGTGCTCCCCAAGCTGATCGTACAGGTTGGTTAAGATCATGTACGTCAAAACCTTTCATTCTCAAATTGTCTAAAGCAAGATCAGTAGAACCTCTACCATCAGACCTTATACCGTTTACACCAATAATCTTCATAGTGGTAACCTCTTTGGATCATATTCAACATGGATGTGATCATCTTCATTTAGTACTTGATAATTTATACCTAACTCATGAAGTATCTTTTGGCAGTAGGCAGTGATATCGTTAGGTATCTCCCATACACGAATATCAAATGCAAAGCCTTTATAATGTAGACTATAGTCAGAGTGTACACCATCTTTAGCAGAGGTGATTACAAAGGATATATCGTTTGCATCAAAGATACGAGCACAGACATCAATAGCAAACAATGTCTCTTGTTGTAGCCCAAACAAACATACGCCTTTCTTAAATGATACTTTACGCATTATGGTCCACCGTGGTTAGTAACACTTTCTGCATGTCTGTCAACCTTATTCTCTATGCGGATTAGCTGTTGCTTTATTTCACCAAACCTTTCTGTTGCTAACCTCTGTTCATGTACAGCATCTTCTTTAAGATTAGCAACCTGAATATCAGTAACTATAGTATGTGTAATCACAGCTTGTTCAACTTTAGTCACTCTAGCTTCAATAGCCCACATTATTGCGCCTATGGCAATAATAAAACTTACAGTTGTAAATATGTGTGCTAAACTGATACGTTTATCTAAGTGCCAGCCTTGTGTTATCGGTTTATCAGCATCGTGTTTTATCACATTCACTATTCCATATTCCCTTTTAGTTCACAACAAATATTCGTCTTGTTATTCCACCACGAATTATAAAAGATTCATTCGCAGCTACACCTATAACTTCTGTATCGCATCTAACAGTTCTGTGACGTTTAACAACAGCATCATTATCTATTATATCAATAGTCTCTATAATACCTAATACATTACGTGATCCTGACCTAATGACAGTGGCATCATTATCTGTAATGGTAATGATTTCCGTAATGCCTGTAACAACACGATCGGTGGCACGTGTTACAATAGCATCATTATCTGTAATATCAATCGTTTCTGTAATACCTAGAACAATACGATCAGTAGTTACAGTAGCATCATTATCTTCAATTATAATATCGTCTGTAATACCTACAACATTACGTGATCTATTGATATTAGAATCATTAGTAATAAAATCAACAGTTTCTGTAATGCCAGTAACAGTGCGATCAACACCACGTGTTATAATTGCATCATTATCTATAACGTCAATAGTATCTGTTATACCGCTAACATTACGTGATCTATTGATAGTAGCATCATTGTCTATAACATCAATAGTATCTGTAATACTTGTTACATCACGAGTCCTATTGATAGTTGCATCATTGTCAACAATATCAATAGTATCTGTAATACCAATAACACTACGATCAACACCACGAGTTACTATTGCATCATTATCTACTATATCGATAGTGTCTGTAATACCAATAACAATACGATCAGTGGTACGTGTTACAACTGCATCATTATCTACTATATCGATAGTGTCTGTTATGCTACTAACAATACGAGATTTATTTACAGTAGCATCATTATCTACTATATCAATAGTATCTGTGATACCTGTTACATCGCGAGTCCTATTGATAGTTGCATCATTGTCAACAATATCAATAGTATCTGTAATACCAATAACATTACGAGACCTATTGATAGTTGCATCATTATCTACTATATCAATGGTATCTGTGATACCAGTAATAATGCGATCAGTGGCACGTGTTACAATAGCATCGTTATCTACTATGTCGATAGTATCTGTAATACCAGTAACAATACGAGACCTATTGATAATTGCATCATTATCTACTATGTTAATGGTATCTGTAATACCAGTAACAGTACGATCAGTAGAAAATGATACTATCGCATCATTAGTAACAATACTAATAGTTTCAGTTGTATCAACAACTGCAGTAACTTCTAATTCTACTTTGTGGATAGTGCAACCAGTAGCACTACCAAAACCATAAACTTCAAGTTTTATACTATTGAGCTTATCCCACGTCCACCCACCTGAATGTTCATCAAGGATGTCCCAGTTCGACCAGTCGGGAGTAGTTGTAACCGCAGAGAAAAAAGATAAAAGCGTATTATCCGTTTCACGTATCGACAAGGCCATACTAGGCGAAACTTCTGCCCAGTAAACCCTCGTTCGTACTTGGCTTATAGTCCCACCGAATGAAGGAGCAGTACAGCCAACAGCGTAAAGGTTAAAAGACGTGCCCGCCGCCGTGGCGAACGTTGCCGTACTTCCGTCTAGGGCATTGGTCGGATTAGTAACCTGATACGGAGTTTGTTGTGAAACATTGCCATCAAAGTAGTATGTATCTGTATCGCTAGATCCAGCAACTATTCTATCACGAGTAACAGTAGCATCATTATCTACTATTGTAATGGTATCTGTGATGCCTGTAACAATACGATTAGTAGCACGAGTAACAGTAGCATCGTTATCTGTAATAGTAATAACATCTGTGATACCAACGACAATACGAGATTTATTAACAGTAGCATCATTGTCTACTATATCAATAGTATCTGTAATACCTATTACATCGCGGGTTCTATTAATACTAGCATTGTTATCAACAACATCAACTGTATCTGTTATGCCTGTAACTGTTCTATTTGCTTGAGCTGTATAATCAACTTCAAGCTCAAGAGCATCAACATCTAAATAGAAACCATCAGGACCTTTAGCCTTTGAGTAAGCAGATTGTATTAATGTTACAGTAGCTGCATTGTACTGTGCTTCGGAGAATGTACCGACCGCAATTGATTTATCGGTGAAGCCGTTATTTTCATCAGCAGCAGTTGTATATTCTATATCGTAAGTACTACCACCAACATCTAGCCTAAATCTGTATGTTGTAGTATCACCACTACCTGGGTTTACAAGTCTTGCACGTACACGAAATGTAGCTGAATTAACTGTACCAAATGATGCAAGATCTGATAATGCCCATATTGCATCATCATTTACTGCATCATCAACAATTGTATTATTAACTGAACCATCAGCAGAAGCAACTGTTTCATCAATTAATGTATAATCATTAGTTGATAATATAATTACCGTACTAGTTGTCGCATTGGCATTAGGGACGAGTTTTTCTATAGCCATCTCTCGCTCCCATGATCTGCTTTCTCAACACCAAAACCACATTCAAAACACTTTGTGAATGGTTTATCAGGCCAATCACGACAGTTAATACCATCAGTTAGTTTCGGTGCTACATCACGTTGGTATTCAGTAGACGCTAGAACAGCATCCCAGTCGCCTAGCTTACGGCGAAGACCACACACCCACTGACGATCAGTGAGTGTGTTTTCTTCAAGGTGTTTGCATACCTGACCTTCCAGCCAACAGCAATGTCCTTCACTTGTGCCGTAGCAAGGCATTAGCTACTCTTATGCACCTTGATCAGCAGTCGCAAACGGAGCACCCCAAGAGATCGTAAGATCACCAGTTGTTCCATCAAACACACCACCAAGATCGACGTAACCAATACAATTCTTATTAGTAGCTGTATCTGAATAGATAATGCCCCAATAGTTTGTAGTTGGGTTACCGGCGTTAATACCCCAAGTTGCAGGATCACCAAAGTCAATGTGAATTACACCACCAACAATAGAGACTGACGGAGTTGCAAGTGTCTGACCACCAGCAGGATAGTTACCACCAGACTGTTCATTAGTTGAGTAATTAACCGTACCACCAGCACCCCAGCATGGATCAACTGCTTCAGGGACCGGAACAATCGTATTATCTACAATTGCACACTTAATGACATCAGGAGTTGCACCTAAGTCAAATGGACATTCAGGACTACCTTTAAATGAATAATTAATATATGAATCAAAAACTTTTACTGTACCTTGTGCCATGATTATGCCTCGCTATAAAATAAAGTTAACGCTAGTGAAACTACAGTACCTGTCTTATTTGTAGTTTCTAACCATACGTGTGAATTAGCAGGGATGAGATTGCTAGTAAAAGCTATTACATCAATGCCTGTAGTTACTTCGGTAGTACCTGTGCCACCAGCGATTAACTCTGTGCCAATAGCACTCCTATCTGTTCCGTACCGAAGTGTCCACCGAACAAAAGGAGTTGAACCAATTAGGATTGGTCGTATTTTAAGTATCTTAAGCGCCCTATCAGTATAGAAGAATGATATGTCTTCTGAAACCGTAGGATTTTCAACGGTAATAGCCTTATTGTTATTAGGGTTACCGGAACCGCAATGTAAATCTGATAATTTAATAGTCATGATGTCTCAGAGCTTAATATTAGTTGTATGCGAAGTCCATAGTGCATACCAACATAATGTAAGTACGGCACTGGAAGAAGAGTACCCATTTCATATTCAATTGTAAATCTATCTCTTTGCAACTTACTATATAATGTCCATGTACCACCACCATCTTCTTTAGTGTACCATAAAGTCATATCACTAGGTGCAGACTGAGTAGCTCGTTTATCATCAAGCTGAATGACTGCTGATACTAATGTTGTACCTAAATCTTCTATTACTGTCTGACCTAAACTAGTATCATACCAAAATAGATATGTATTACCAGCAACTTTCCATGTTATAGTAAGTCTTGCATTTTGATCAAAAGTAAAATTAATATCTGTAATACCAAACACAATTGTAACTAATGTAACAGGAGGTCCAGTCGTGTTAGGAGTTACTGTAATCTCGCCAGTAATCTTATTATACGTTAATGTCCATGGTTGGTAAAGCAGACCCTCAGAAGTATCTTCAATTGCTAGTGGACCCATCTCATGTGAAATTAGACGTTTGAAAGCTCTAGCTTCTGGAGGAAGGAACACATCCTCAACAGGCACTGTAGACAGTCTGCCTTGAATATCTAATGGGTTTTCTGCTGGTATAGCCATTATAATGCAGTCCAGCCGAATGTCCAATTCATAAGCATACTGTATGAAGCTGTTTTAGGTATGGCCAATCCACCTGGATTAGATGTAAACTCTGTTTGAAATTGTCCAGCTGTAGTTGTAATAAGTATACTTCTAATATCTTGATTCCAACCTGCAGAAGCTGCTGAACAGTTTACTTGAATTTCATAAGAGTTATCTAAATAACTAGAGTTGTATTGGCTATCATTACCACAGTCTATACCTGTACCATTTGGCCCAAGTAGTACAGTACCAATAGTACCACTATAAGATTTCCAACCACCACGACCAGTAACAACACCCATCTTAGTGCCAATATTAAAAGACTGCAAACTGCTAGTCACATTAGCTGCTCTAGTCTTAGTATCATATGTTACACCATCTAAAACTACTTGTGGACCATCTACATCTACTGTAGGAGCATAGTATCTTAGTTCATACGTTATATCTAAGAACTCATCTGATAATGGTGTAATAACCGTAGGTGTCTCTAAAATTGGATCAATTATTAAAGCTCTAGATATTAATGTACTACCAGACAAACCCCAACCAACGCCAGCTTCTTTTAAGTTCTCTCCACCAATTAACCCTGGATTAAATCTAAATCTCTTACGCTTCCAGCCATAGTAAGGAGGTGTTCCTTCTTGTCCATTTGTTGTTTCTTCTATTTGTGCAGTACCTTCAATGTGTCCTAGCAGACTTGTATCATTAACAGTAGGAGCAGTATTATCTGTGCCTACTTGACAGTGCGTCATAAAATCAAAGTCTGCCATAGCATTACGACCAGCTACCAAAATCAAATTTGGGAAAAAGCCTGTATCTTGAGTTATTTCGCCGCTGTGTATATTAACAGTCTGAAAGCGTAGAAAGCCCTTAATACCAATATTACAATGTATGTCTATTCGATTCATGGCGTACCTCTTACAGAGATGATACGCATGTTGAATTTAAACTCATGGGTGTCTGTTTTCGACAATGGAGTACCGTCAGAAACCTTAGTGAAGTAGGTGAACATACCGTAGTCAATGATTGGTGAGTAGATATAGTTTATGTCCCTCGGACCCCAATCAACGTCAGCTGTCCATCGCGTTTCTTGCCAGTAATCACCACCAAGAACCCCACCATAAAAATATGCACCGCTGATTCCTCCCATCTCGATAGCGGTGGCGTCCTTGGCTTCCAATATTGTTGGCGCACGGCTGGCAGTACCAGCGTAAGACTGATTGCCTTCGCCGTTCAGTCTTAGAACTGTTGTATGTCCTGCTGAGGAATTTTGCACTAAAAACATACCTACTTCGTAGTCATAATCCTCCCCGCTGATATCCATGACACCGAAATTAGAGGTTACAGGAAGTTGGAATGTGAGCTTGTGGTCTATGGTCAACTCGTCAAACGGCCCCTTAACTATTGGTGCTGGCATTACCTGTCTCAGTCCGGCACCTAAAGTCCCATTTGAACCAGTGTAAGCTCCACATATAACAAACTCATTGATCGTTCCTTCTCCAGAGGCGGGACTCCAGACATAAGACATAATACTTACTTTTTCATAATTTGGTGTGCCAAGGTTTGTTCTTGCTCCGACTATTTGACTGGTATTCGAGCCTAAAACAGTTCCCTGTATGCCTGTCATTGTCTGAACCGTTGGTGTAGCACTGGTTCCAACGTAAGCGGTTGACAGTGGGGTGATAAAGCTGCCGTTATAGTAACCAGTAAAATGTGCTATGCCTTGATCTAAGATCATGTTAGGCCGCCAACCAGTTGTATATTTAATACGACCATCTGGCCCACGCAAAGTAGCGCGAAACTCGCCTTTGTGTCCGACCTTAAGAGAAGGAACTCCATCTCTGATATGAAGCTCTTTATATTTAGGAATCCAAATGTCCATTAAATTAAATCCATTGTGCATGTATCATTAATTGTGATTGATATTTGTAGTGACTCATCTGGTGTATCACCTTCGACTAACAGATATCTGTTACTACCACTTACTGGTCCAATAGCTGCAGTATTAAAGTCTTCACCAGCATCATCAAACAAATACCAACGCTTCTGTATGTATGAAGCACTTACTGGTCCAATAGCTGCAGTATTAAAGTCTTCACCAGCATCATCAAACAAATACCAACGCTTCTGTATGTATGAAGCACTTACTGGTCCAATAGCTGCAGTATTAAAGTCTCCCCAGATTTCTCCCATCTGTCCACCTGATACAGTGGCTGAAAAGACTAAGCCATCTGATACATCTACCGGATACAATGTTGTAGTTAAGACGATGGTTTCTTCATCGCTAAACCACATGTAAATCGCTGCCATTACTGTGGTACCTTAATACCTGTAACTGATACTTTAAGTCCAGTACCTTCTGTTATCGTCCCTATTTGATTTATCCATACTTTAAACTGTGCATCGTCTGGTACACTAGTTATAGAAAACACAGGAGTTACTACTGAACCCACTGATGTATCCATGCCATCATCAATCTGTATTTTAGTAGTAAATATACTAGTTCCATTCATTGTAATATCTACAATCAATGGCTGACCTTCAACAACTGTTGTTAAGTTAATACGAACGTAAGCTAATGTAAGTGGAAAAGAAGCTCTGAACGTAGTTGCTGGTAGTGATGCACTAACTTCAAGTGGTTTATACTCACTTGATGCAGATGCCACAATTGTATCATAATAGAGTGGTTCTGGTATATTAGCTATACAACCAGCTACAAAAGAGTATTCCCAAGTCAATGGTGACCATATAAAGTCAAATCTACCATTGTTGGTATTAATCAGTGCGTCTTCGTCAAGACTATCAATTGTCTTGCCATTACGCACAATAGAGATGTTATTGAGTCCTGCGTTGTTACCACAGTCCCAAACACCTACATAATCATCTTCTTCAGGGTTAGGAGGTAAAGTAATAGTAATTGGACCAACATCAGAGTCAGCTAATACAACCTCGTGAGGATATTGTATTGTATAGTCTACATCAGTATATGTGTAAACTACATCACCACTACCACCACTACCACCACCACCTGAAACTCTGATGTACCGTCCAGGTTTGCTAACATGAATAGAGTTAGGTAGTAAGACAAGCACATTATCAGGTACAAGCATGCTGTCTGGATCGAAGTAATATTCAATCATTGCACCTATTTGGTGCAAACCAACATGTGGGTACTTGGTATAATCAAGCGCTTTAATTACATCTACAGTCTCAAAGATGAATATAGCCTGTATACGTTGCATATTAACAACGTTAGGGCCTCGCGTTTGCTCAACCTTGCCGAAGCCTAAATCTAAGTCTTCGTGCCCGATTAATGATCTATAGAGTATTCTGGCCATTATGCTGGTGTATGTACTGTTGCGCCAGTGGAATCAACCCAAATACCATTAAGACCAAGTCCACCTACATACAGTGGTTTACCTAATGTTTCATCCCAAACCATAAGACCAATTTGTTTATAAGGCATTATATTAACAGGATCACCTTCTGCTAAGAAATTAACACTAGCAGTTGTCATTACACCATCTATAAACCACCAATCGTATTTGAAATTACCTTGTGTTGGTATTGTACTAAAGATATTATCATCTAATCTTACCATTCTGGCTTCAGTGAATGAAATACCAATATCGGCTTTAATATAGTTATTCGAAAAGATGGTATTCTGAATAGCGTATACAGTTAATGGTGGAGCTGATTGAATAGCATAGTCTAAAGCTGTAATTTGATTATCTGCAATATTTGAATTAGTTAATTCAGATACATATATACCAGCAACAGCAGCAGGACAATTTATAGTATTATTTGTAATTACACAATTACCATATATATCAATAGCTACTTTGTTATCGCCAGCACCTTGAACATCGCTTATAATGTTATTAGTAATAATAATTCTATCACCAGCTACTTGAATAGCATTACATCTAATATCTGTATTAGCAATAAAACCTTTCATTTCACAATTACGTACAATTACGGTATCACAATCTTTTGTTGTAACACTAAGTCCTATTCCTACAGTTTCTAAGTTATCACTTGTATTACCAATGCTCGCAATCTTAACATTTTCAATATCTGCAATTTCTACCTTACCTACAAAATAGTAAGCATATCTCATGTCAGAACCTTGGAATGCTCCACCTCTAACACGTAATGTTGCAGTAATTGCATTTACATCAAGTGACTGTATACCATAAGCACAACCAACAGCACTAAAACTTATAAAGTCATAAGTTGCCGATCCTATTGGACTACCTGGAGGTGCTAAGTTAATACCACCAGACCAATTTACAATACCTATATTGCGTATACCAACATATTCATTTGCAAAAGTTATTTGAACACCATTATACAAATTAGAGAAGCCGTTACCTTCAATTTGAATGTGTTCAGTAATTGTAAGGTCTAAACCGTTTACATCATAATCAAGGTCTCTAAACTCTACTATGAGATTATTCATAGCACCTGCTGTTAGTGCATTTTCAATAGCTGTTCTATCATTAGTAACATTATCACCTACAGCACCAAAGTGGTGGACACTTAATTTAGTAGAGATGATGCGGTGCCATCTACCAGGATCTGTGCGGCCACTAGGAGTGAGCACCATGCCGCCATCATGTGCGTCTGTGCTTAGTGGATCCCAGTAGAAAGCACCACCACCAAAGTCGCCAGCCACGTGATACCCACTGACGGCTACTTGCGCCCCGGGAGCGACAGTTTCGACAACTGTTATATCTGCGATGAGTTCTGATACTGTTGAATAACTGTAATTAGAACCACCACTACCACCTGATGTTACTCGAAGCCAACGACCTACAGGAATAACTGGAATAGGTGCTAGAACGAGATTGCCATCATCAATAGCAGCACTAGTTGGATCATATACATAATGAATCAGTGCATTTGCATCAACATGCAATGATGCACGTGTATATCTAAGTACATCTAGGGACCTGATTTCATTAATATCTCTAAAAATGAAATCAAGCTCTATCTTTTGTTCAGAAAGGGTTACTTCACCACGAGTTTGAAGTACTTGACCAGCACCAAGTGCTAAATCTTCGTGAATAATAAGTGATCGATTAATTGTCCTAGAAGTCATTGCATTATCCCATTGGATTGTAGTGTGATTCGAACCATGGTGCGTCTACAGAATCTGTATGTGCTAGTTCTATGATTGCTTCCAGTTCACGCTCGTATAATGTGAATTCTTCTGAAGCTAATTGACGATTTTGTGCGTCTGTATCATTACGCAAGCAGATGCCACAAATATAGAACTTGAGAGCCGTATCAAAACAACTATCTAACTGCATTTCATCGTCTATGTCATCTGGTAAAGGTGGACACTCAGTAAAGTATACTGTTAGTGACCCTTGTTCAACAATGGCTGTAACTACGCCATAAGCTGAGTCTTGTAATTCTTCAGCGAAGTCTGAATCAATTAATTCAGCAATTACGCCATAAGAAGATGGTTGAGTATATTCATCCATACCACCTACTAAACCATATTCATTCGGTACAGATGTGTACCAGACCATCATATCACCAAATGGTCTAGGATATACACCCATCTGCTTACGTTTAACTTCATCGAAAATAGCCTGCTCAAGCAAACCTTGTTCAATTGCTAAATTGAGCTCTACCGTATCTTGACGCCATTGTGAATGATAGTTTTTATCCATCCAGCCACTTGTCACAAGAGGTAAAGTCTCTTGGTTAAACGTACAATGGGATACTGTTAGTAACCCATCTGGTAGTTTGTAAATGTCTCGACCGTTTATTAACGGCACAACCACTCTGTCTTTAAACAGTCCTGATTGTTTAGCAATATCAGCTATACCAAGACGTAAATTACGCATTAGCGTATCGTCTGAGTATCGCTCCTTTTTATGGTCATTAAGAGTGTCTCTAGCTAAGTTGAAGATCTCTTCAATGCGAGTAGCCATTATTTCTTCCTCTTACCATGATTAGGAGGCTTATAGTCTTTGTGAGAGCTATTGAACTTCTTGATACGCGCTTTCTGCTTCTCTCTAGCAACAGCCCTTGAAAGAGGACTAGAATACACACGTACACCAGGAATGGCCTTCTGAATCTTTTCGACCTTACGATCGTCCTTCATCCGGACCTTAGGTCTGAATTTACGCTCTTTCATTACCGACCTCTGTGTTTATCACGAGGCGACTTAGTTGGTTTAAGAGTTTTCTTAACTGGGACTTTCTTCTTTACTGGCTTTTTCATTTCTTACTTCCTCATCCTTAAAAACCCGCCCTCTCCTAGTGGAAAGGGCAGGTGATTACTACCAGGTTACTTTACGCGGCTGGAACGAAGTTAGTCAATTCGCCGGTGCACTGTTCGTACTCAATGTACTCAATAGTGAACACAGCTTTACCAACTGTACTTGTACCAACTTTGGTTGCGGTGATTACCGGACCAGTCTGACGGCTAATGTCGCCATTGCCAGCCACAACAGTATCTGCTGCACTGTCAATAGCAGTAGCTGCAATCAGCTCTGCGCCTGTACCACCTTGGAAACCCACTGCGACTGTAGGTAGAGTACCATCAAAAGGAATGATAGTAACCAAAGCGCAAGCCGTGATCAAAGCATTCTTAGGAAGTACTGCAACTTCATACGTATCAGCAGCGGCCATATTGATAGCATCCATTTCAAGAACCGTAACACTTACGTCTCTCTTCTTATGCATACCATTAGTTCTGGAAATATCAGTCATTTCATATCTCCTTATGCGCCAATCTGCAGATCAACAGTAACGACGCCATAATCCATACCAGAAACTTTGGCTGCTTTATATTCGTCGCTTTCTGCTTTCAATACAGTTTTCTGAGTCTCACACCAAACTTCCAGAGCGGACTCGGAAGTGATAGCGAAATCTTCAGAAGGTTGCCATTTATAGTCAGGATGCTTACCAAAGGCAAGCTGCAATGCGCTAGAACCGAGAATGAGTCCACGTGAATGGAGATTCGCGGATGCATAGTCAAAGCCTTCTTGACCAGTCCAAAGGGCGGTAGCCGGATCAGCACCATCATACTGACGTAAACCGGACATTTCAACTTCAGAGCTATTTAGGCCCCACCCGAGGGTAGCACCATCTGTAGCACCGAAGAACTGCTCAGCTACGACAATAATCATAGAACCAATCTTGCCAATAACGCCCTTAATCAGTCGGTTATTGTTACCGCGTACATCAGCACGAGACATCATTGTCTGATAACCAGCTGTGTCCTTACGGAGCAGAGCAGCCATAGCAGCATCAATAACAAACAACCAACAAGGTTCACCGTCTTGGGTCTTATAAACATCCAGAGGACGCCTTACACCACCAGTCGTGAAACCGTTAGAGGTTTTCAGGGTTGTTTCAATATCCGTCAATGTATCGAAAGTGAACGTTGTTCCCAAATCGATAGTATGAGAAGGAGCTTGCTGACCCTGATTGGTAACCAAAAGTCCCTGAGCAGCATCGAAGATGGCTTGGTCTTTCCAACGAATGAAAAGGTCAGAGAGTTTTGATCGGGAATCGCTGTGTTGGCTGATCTTAAGATCGCCAATATCGACAGCGTCGAATTCATCACCATTGTCAACTACCAGACGGTAGCGTTCAACTGTGACCTTATCAGAAAACTTGCGCTTGGCCTCACCTTCACCATATGCAGTTTCTTTACCTTTCTTAGCTTTACCTGAGATATTGCCAGAATAGTCAAAAACTACGGTGTGACCTTCTTTAGCGGACGTGTTGTTGACCTGATACACAACTCCATCTTTAGTACTTCCGGTCAAAGGAGACCAGAAAGACTTAGATGCAGCTTGGATCATGCCCTCACGCATCCACCTTTGTCGCTTGAGATCTGACGACAGTGGAAGTACTGCTGTTGTCATGTTAAATCCTCATTAGCATTAAAAGTAGGGTTCTGTGCTAACAAGATCGCCGGAGTACCTGCGGTATAGCGATTCTTGTTCACTATAGCTGCAGGTGACTCAGATGAGGAATACCTATTACTACAAACATATTATAACACAAATTGACCAATAATATTAATTATATTCAGAATAAAGTCTTCTCATAAGTTTCATTAAAATCACCTTTCTGAGCTTGTGTATCTGGCTCTTGTCCACCAGCTACATCACCAAGATCTTTAGTATCGTCATCAGTACTCTCATCTGCACCTAAGATCTTCTTCTCAGCTTTAATGTAATTACCAGCCTTAGTTAGAAATGTTTCGAATGTGATTTCACCTTTCTCCAATTCTTTGAGGAAGCGAGGCGGTAAGTCATTTGCGATAACTTCATCGGTAAGGGTAATTCCTGTCTCTTCAGAGAAGGCAGCCATCTGATCTTGCCTAATCTCGAGTTCGCCTTTGTTTGAACTCTTAGTCCTAATCTCTTCCAATTCAGTGGAGAGATTGGTTTTAGCGGTTGTCTCATACTCATTGAGTTTTGCACGCCACGCTTCGGGGTCTGTTTTCTTGAGTTCATTGAGTTCAAACTTCTGTTCTTTAGTTAACACAACTTCAGACTCTAGTATCTTGTCCTGAAGACCTTTTGCAATAGCCTCATTCTTCTTTGCAGTTTGTTGGGCTTTAGTAAAAGCACCTTGTGTATCTCTGACCCGACGCTCTGCAGTTACAGCAAAAGCAGTAGGCTCATCTAAATCTTTAGCTACTTCTTCTGGTAATACCCACTTGCCTGTATCGTCCTGGGTCATCTGTCCGACTAATTCGTTTACTTTCTCTTTAAATTCGCTCATTTTAGTGTCCTTGATAGTAGGGAATACGTTTCACGTAAAATAACATTTTACATGTCAATTATATCATTATATAATAAGCATGTAAAATGTTATTTTTCATCAAACGAGGTGACGTAATGCCAGCACAATCACATTCATTCTCTACTAAAACGGAGGCCGATACGCTATTCGTTCAGGCGTTAAAGATCAATGAGCGTAAGAAAGGTAGAGCTAACTTCAGTTGGGTAGTTCTACAAGCACTTAAAGATTACGCTAAGAAAGTAGAGAAAGTAGAGAAAGACGATGGATGAACAAACACGCTTACTCGCACTAGCACACCTAAAGAATGGGAAGAAACCAGCTGATACAGCTGATGTAATGGGTATTTCTTATGCTGCGACATTAAAACTTAGAAAGGAGTTACTTGCAGCTGAGGAAAGAGATAAAATACTAGAGCTTTTCCAGTTAGATAAAGCTGCATTAGGTATCCTCTTAGAAAGTGTTTCCAAGCAACTAAAGCCAGCAATAGAAGCCTTTGATATAGGAAAAGAAGTAGAAGGTGAAGTGGAAGACCTATCTAAGCGTATTGATGGTGGTTCCCTGTTAAATCAAGAGTTACAACAAGCTGGTTCAGCACTAGCTAACAAGATTACCTCCGTTGCAACAGTCGCAACAAGCGCAGATACCATTATGTCCCTAGCTAAGGCCCTATGTGAGCTCCAGAACGCATTTGCTGGTGAAAGAACTAGTGGAATAGGAGCTTTGCCCGCCACATCATTTGAGAAATACTTGAGAAACTAATGTTACTAGAATTTGAACAGTTCCAAGAGTTATTTCCCGGCGATCTAGAGCTGTGGAAGATCATGAACTCCAAACCTCGTGACTTTGAAGAGCTTGTAACACGTTATTTACCTTCTAAGTTGTGGAGAATGAACAACCTTTACAATATCATCGACAAAATCGGTGATCCTATCCCTTTCAGGATGAATTACGCTCAGTTTAGAGTGTATGCCAAGAGTCTTGAGCATCCAAGGCTTATCATCCTGAAATCTAGACAGCAAGGAATCAGCACATTCTGGCTTATATCGTTCTTTGATGACCTAATAACACTCAGTAATTACAACTGTGGACTGATGGCACAAGGTAAAGATGAAGCTGGAACGCTGTTAGAGAGGCTAAAACACACTTGGGATACCTTAGAGCCAGGAGTGAAAGACTTCTTCAACCTAAAGGTTGTCAAGAACAACTCCTCTGAGTTCACTCTTAACAATAATTCAACCATGTTTATACGGACTAGCTTCCGGTCTTCAACTCTTCAAAGGCTACACATATCTGAGCTTGGCAAAATCGCCAATAAATTTCCAGAACGAGCTAAAGAGACGAAGACCGGAACCTTACAAGCGTTAGCACCAGGGAATACTGGTGTTATTGAGAGTACAGCTGAAGGCGTCAATATGTTTAAGTACATGTGGGATGCATCAGTTAAGCAGTACATGGCGGGTCGATTAGCGGGTAAGGACTTCTTACCCGTCTTCCTTTCCTGGATTGATGATCCCGACTGTGTGGAATGGGAAGAACAGTTCCCTGATGATGACGAGCTGGATTACTTTGACCGCTTAGAGATAGAACTAAAGGTTACACTTACTAAGGAACAGCGTAACTTCTGGGTTGCCCAACATAGAGAACTAGAAGGTGATATCCATCAAGAGTATCCAGCGACGCCAGAAGAGGCATTTACAGCAGCTATGGACGGTACGTATTGGGCTAAGCGTTACCTAAAGATTATCGTCCGGCGGAAGCAACGCTTATCCTATGCTGATCTATACGATCCAGCGCTGGACGTCTATATTGCCATAGATGCAGGTCGCTCTGATTATATGGTATTGGTATTCTTCCAAGTGTGGCGTGGCCAGCTCAGGATCATTGCTGAATATTATAACACAGGAGAATGGTTAGGTCACTATGTTAATTATGTAGCAGATGTCTGCGAAGAGACTGGTTGGAATGTAGTACACTGGTATCTGCCTCATGACATGGGCGTTACTGATCTGACTTCAGAAGACAATAAGACTAGAGAAGAGATACTGAATGACCTTGGTGTACGGAACACCACAATCTTAGAGAAGCTTTCAAAACATCACGGTATTGAAGAGGTCAGAGAAGCCTTTGAATATATGTGGATTGCTGATGAGTGTACATACCTCGAACAATGTTGCCTCAATTATACCAAAACGTGGAATCCACTTCTGGAAGTATGGCGAGATGAACCAAAGCGTAACCAATGGGCTCATGGTGCGGACGGCATACGGTATACGGTACAAGCTTGTACTGGTCATCTGTTTGACGAAGCTGATGATGACGATTATATCACTGTGGCAGGTGGTATTGCAATCTGATCTTCGGCATGTAAAAAGCCATATAATTTCGTTAAATATATTAATTATATTATTCACTTAATAAATATTATTACATATCTACATGGGTAGTAGTATTTACATATCTACACCGTTACCCTGTCAATAAAATTATTGGTGTACTTTTAGGTAGTCTTCTAACCTCCACGTCGGGTAAATGACAATCATTCTCATTCTCACTAGGGGGCTTGTTAAGAAAGTGTTAAATTACTGTTAAATTAAAATTATTTAAACTTTAGCTATTATTTAACGTTTATTTAATAAAAATTTAATGCTCTTGTGTTATAATAAATTATAAATTAAATAAAGTAATAAATAAATATTACTTGAATATAAATTCAAAATTTAATTTATAGTAGTGTGATCTGCACATGTAAGCGAACCGCTGTGTGTTGTTCTAAAGAGTTGTAGTGATCTTTAACAATATAAGTACAAGATAAGTATAGACGCACAGCGCAATACTGCCACTGTGTAACTCTATAAAGTGAGTATAAATCATGAGTACTATTAAGAAAGGTTATACTGAGTTAAATGCTATACTGTTAGCAAATCAAGACATGACTGTCAAGAAACTGATGAAGCAGTTGCTTCCAATCATGCAACAAGAAGTTCGCGAAGAAGCACATCGCTATGTTGATGGACGTCTTGAGATATTCTGCTACTATCACAAGCAGTGGGAGTTCGCTGATCAAGTTGAGTATGGCAAGAAAGCTAATACTAAGACTGGTCTGAACACCATGTGTAAAGTTGGCACTAACTTGTGGACAACACAGTATCGCATCTTCAAAGAGTCTTCTAGCAAGATCTTAGCGAAGGTAGCTGCTGGAGAGTTGAGCTACGAAGACATACCTGCTGAACAAGCGAAGTATGCTGAAGAGCGACACAAGATTGTTCCACTGGAAGTGACCCACTGGAATGAAGCACATGCTGATGAGCGTCAGCAAGTGACTGAAAGCTAGAAACTGAGAAGAGGTCAGCCGCAAGGCTGGCCTCTTTTTTTTTATTTCTGAAAAGCTTGCTGACAAGCAGCAGCCGGAACCCGATGGAGGTGCATTTCTGTTCCGGGTACTGGAATGTGCCAGTACGAACTATATAATGCCGGTGCTGACAAGTACCAGA